>Ga0209611_10002766_pt1 | contig 30707 bp, 27 predicted proteins | sample S1TSphgellanicum_3_FD_187693 | JGI IMG/M metagenome (GOLD analysis project Ga0209611, IMG submission 187693) | Host-associated microbial communities from peat moss isolated from Minnesota, USA - S1T2_Fc - Sphagnum magellanicum MG (SPAdes) (version 2) | ecosystem: Host-associated > Plants > Peat... | reverse complement strand
GGGGCCCAACTTGAGAAAGAAATTATATATATATATATATATATATATATATATGTACAAATCAATATTATTTTGGGATAGTTATTTTTTCAATTTATCTAGCATTTTGGGAAACACATAAAATGAATATTTGACATAAGATCTTTAACATTATTCTTGTTACCTCTCAAATGAGAATAATTTTTCAACAATTTAAATTTTTTTTCACACTTACATTGGTTTGAATGAAATATCTCATTTAGATGTTTTTTATGGAATCATATGAATCAAAAAAATTATATATCGAATTGAAATAATACAATCAACTCATATTTAATATATGTAAAAATATTTCATAAAGTTTAGTAGTTGTTTGAATCATTTTTCGATTTTCACTTTGAAATATTTTGGTACATGTATTACATTTTGTCAAACATATTTCATAATCATTTAATATCAATCAAAAAAATTTTTTTTTTTGACAATTTTTTTTTTGGGTTTTGAAACTATCTTATGATGAATACAATTTATGAAAAACCATTTGAATAATCAAAGTTCAAACACACAAAATAAATTGAACAAAATATTTGTAACATGTTTTGTTCATGTACCAAAATGCAACAAACATGGATACCTAAAAACAAATTACTAGCTAGGATAACATATTAAAAAACAAAAAAAATACACAACTAAAAAAAAGGGGGATGAAAGTTATGAAAAAAAAGGAAATGCACTACAAATGTAAAGGGGAATGGAACACTTGAAAAGTGGTGACAAAGCTTACACATATTAGAACTTGAAACCTTCAACAAAATTGAACACAAACAAGCAATTACACAAAAGCAGTGTAATGGAACTTACAACAACAAGAATATTCTTCAACAACATGGCCAAAATACTATTTGATAGATTTGAATATTATGCCATGTCATGAAAAAGTTTGAATTTTTTTGACAAGTTTCAAATATTTCGCCACATCAACCCAGTGAAAATATCTAGGTTAATGTTGAACAACATTGCTATGGGTTTCAAGCAAAATGAAGAATGCATGATAAAAAAGGATAATTGGCCAAAATTTGATTAAATTGAACATGTTTCAAATGAAAAGGTTTAAGGGAAGAGGAGAAAATCAAGTTGGAATAAAGCGATAACACAAGAGAGTGAAAAGAAGAAAATATGGGACAATTGATTTCATAGAGAAATGTTGTCACCAACAACCTTTAGGAGAGGCTAAACAAAAAATCTACCAACCATCCATCCATAATCTTTTTTATGGTTGTTGAAATATTTTTTACAAAAGATCTTTAAAGACTAACTAGTTTTTACAAAAACAAACACAAATGGATAAGGATATATTTAGATCGTGTAGACTGACAACAACATTAACAACAATGTTTTTGGGAGTAACAAAGAGAACATAAACACCCAAAAGCATCGAGGAAGGGAGTTTTCTAAACCCCATTATTATCATTTAGGGATCAATTGACCACTTGACTACCCCTATCACTCTTACCAATGATTAATACAAACCTTCAAGTTTTGTGTCATTCATTGTGAGGATAGGTAATGCATCAACCCCGCTTTGGAAACTTTTCAATTTGCAACTTTAAAGGGTTGGCTTTAGGGATTAAGGGTCATAGGAAAGGGAAGGTTTTGGTAGTAACAAGGTGCATTAGAATGTGACATCTATTTCATACACAAAGTCAATCTTGGAAGGACCTTTCTATTCTATAAATAAAAAAACATCCCATAAATTTGTTGAACATGGATCTCATCATCTCCCATATTCCATGGGACCCAAGTTTTGGAACATCCACTTAACCCAAGGGATTACATCAATTTAAAATTATCTAAATTAATCTACTAAGGTGTTTTAAAGCTTGGTAAAAGTTGAGGAATACACATCTCTTTCATTAGGGTTGTTCACATAAACCAACCCACATGACCTTCAACTTTTGACAAGGGATCTTAAACATATGCAAGTTTTCATTTAAACAGATTCATGGTGCCCCTTTCAAGGTGGATTTAAAACAATTCAAAGCTTTCGAAGAAGGCATTTGTATGGCCTTTTGAGGTGAACTTCAATGACCATCTCCCATGGGACCTTGGCCAATAATACTAGTGTGCCATAGCCCCAACATGTGACATTATATTAATCTTTGGATATTTGGCTAAAAGTGATTACCTTTTTAACTTTAGGTGCAAATTGATTATGATAACCATCATAACTTTCATCCAACATCTATACCTTAACGACATCTTTATTTGGCACATCCCCACACATATTTTGCACATGTTTCACCTTTACAAAGTTGTCATTCATATTTGGTTTACCTTCAATTGTGAGTTGTTAATGGGTTCTTGGCTTGAATGTACAAGGTGAATGCATTGTTAAATAGCTCACTTTTGTGACATTGCTTGGTTTTAACAATACTCATCTTATTTCAATGTCTTTTAATAAAATATATATTCTTAAATTTATCATGAATTTTCTAATTGGAATGGTAGAAATTTAAATTTTCATATTATTTTCATTTCAAATTCATATAATGATTCAATAGATGATGCAACATTAAATAATAAATTTAACATTGTAAAATCATTTTCATATGATTTTTTAAAAACTTGTTAAAAAGTCTAAATGAACTAGTCATTAGTGCATCCATCTTATGGATATTTCCCCCACTTATCAAATCTATATAGATCCCATGGAAAAACTCCTTGTCTTTGCTTGATGTCTTGTGCTAAGGCGGTTTATGTTTAGGTTGTTTTTTCAAAGTTTGGAATAACTGGGAAGCCTTTTGAATGTTCTCTTTTTCTTGGTTGCTTGTTGGCTATATAAGATGCTTTAAAGAACAATAGTGAATTGGCAGAGGGGTTAGTGAAAAGAGTTTAATGGATAAAGTTTAACTATAAGTTCACTATGTACTAAACAATCATTTTTTAAAAAAATACATGGATGAAAGATGAATGAATGAAAAAGGATGGATGAATTAAAGATGGATCAATGATTGATGAAAGATGGATGGATGGATTGAAGATGGATATTATTTAATAACCAACTAATTAACATTTATTAAATTCAAATTTAACACATATAAAAATCAAATCCACACTTAATACATCATAACATTTAACTAACAAAATAAGTACATATTCTAACTTAACATTTAAAATGGTCAAGTTTTATAATATTTATAAGAATCTCAAATCTATGGTTAGATCCGTGATTAGTAATATTTATAAAAATCAAATCTATGATCAAATCTATAACATTTTGATTTTTATAAATGTTAGTTAATCTCAGATCTAACCATAGATTTGACCTTTATAAATGTTTAATTAACCACATATCTAACCACAATTTAAATTCTTACAACTAATGTTATTAACCACAAATCTAACCATAACTTTCAATTTTATAAATGTTATAACACAAATTTGACCACAAATTTCACTTTTATAAATATTGACTAATCACATATTTAACCACAAATTTGATTTTTATAAATGTTAACTCACCACATATCTAACCAAAAATTTGATTTTCATATGTGTTATAACATCATAAATTTGACCACAAATTTCACCCTTATAAATGTTCACTAACCACAGATTTAACCACAAGGTCAACTTTTATATGTGTTATAATGTCATAGATTTGGCTTTTATATATGTTTTAACATCATAAAATTTTATCACAAATTGACTTTTATAAATATTAACTAACTACAAATATAACCACAAATGTGATTTTTATATGTGTTACAACATCACAAATTTGACCTTTATAAATATTAATTAACCACGAATCTACCCACATATTTAAGTTTTATATATCTTACATCACAAATGTGACCATAAATTTTATTTTTATAAATGTTAATCAACCACAAATCTTACTATATATTCAAATGTTTATATGTTATAACATTACAAATCTAACAACACATTTGATTTTTATATGTGTTATAACATCACATATCTAACCACAAATTTGATTTTATATGTGTTATAATATCACAAATCTAACCACAAATTTGAGTTTTTAAAATATTAACTAGTCATATATTTAACCATAAATTTGGATTTTATATATGTTATAATATCATAGATCTTACCACATATTTGATTTTTATAAATGTTAATTAACCATGAACCCACAATTTTATTTTTTATTAATGTTATCATCACAAATCTTACCATTTTAAATGTTAAGTCAATATTTGTTATTATTTTATTAATTAGATGTTATCATGTATTAAATATGAATTGGAATTTTATATGTGTTAAGTTAGAATTTGATATGTGTTAATTAATTAGTTATTAATTAATATATTAATTCCTATTTAGATAGGTATTTACTTTGATTAATTGGTCTCCTTTGACTATGATTAATTAATTTAATCATTTTTTAACAACCCATTAAAGACCTAAATTCTATACAATTTTTTAGACATAAAAATTCCATTTACTATCTTTGACTTTTCCTTGTGGATGAAATCATGATCAAAAGAGCCAAGGGCACCAAGGTAAAAGTCTTTTTTTGAGAATTGCACATGACATGTGTCATTCATGTGTTGATTTATAACTTAAAATTTTTGTATTTCAAATAGCCCATTTAGCACTGCATTTTAGATACAAATACATTTTTACTAGAAATTAATTTTATATCATGTATATTATGCATTCATGCTTTATATATCACATATATATGAATAATTTTTGTTAAAATCACATTTTCAAAACCCATAATTTTTAAGGTTAAAAGCACTTTTGAACCAAATGTGCTCAAATGGGTTATAAAAAAAAAATCATCAATTCAATTCCTTTTGCCCTTCTAATCATCAATGTTAAAATCCTCTCCAATTTTCAAAAGGAATGGTGCACATTTGGTAGAAAAAAAAATGTTTGAAACAAAACAATGACTATCCACTTTCGAAGTTTGAGTGTTTTGAACATGCAAAAACATTTTCGATTTGTGTCAAGCTTTGAGTATGTTAATTTTGCAATTAATGAAACATATTCCAAAAACATTTATGACAATCCAAACTTTTATGCTTCCCTTATGATCTTTCAAACATACAAAGTGCAGTTTTAAAGAATGTTCACTCATTTGTGTGGCTCATTTGACTGTGATTTAACACTTGTAACGTAAAAAACTTTCATATATATATTTTTTTCTTTGTATTCTTTCATTTTCTCTCTTGGTTTCATTTTCACCTTAAATGTTCAAGGAATGATTTTCTAGGAAGTGATGTGCATTTCATATGTGAGTGTTTATATCTTACATTGAGATAAGTTTTGTTAATTTTCATCTTTTACAATGTTGTCATTTACTATTATTGTCCATAAAGGTAGAAGAGTTGTTGGTGTGGATGATTTAAATATGGATTTTTGTGATGTGACTTTTCAAAGGTTGGTGTTGAATTAATATGGCATTTTTGACCACATAACCAAAAAAACCATGAATGATTCATATTATGTTTATCTCTATTGTGAGTTACTTGACATAATAGGCTTGACTACGATCACCTTGCATGTTAAATCCCCCCACATTCAAATGTGTGAAAATGTTCAAAAAAGGTTGTATGTGAAGGTTGAGAATTTTGGAATTGAAGTTAGGTCTCAGAAGGGGTTTGAAATAGGGGACATGCCAATTATTCTTACAGTGGAATCCACCATTATTGTGTCGTCCATTAAAACATTTGAATCTATTTTCATTCCAATGTTTTTCCATTTTTATTCTTTGAAAGAATTGAAATCCAGGTCATTATAGTGTAAGTTTTCCACTACAATTATTGTCATTGTTATCGCAATAAGAAGTGGAGAAAGCAACCATGAAAGGCAACTCATGATTGTTGATGGTGAAAGTCAATTCAATCAAGATGTTCTTGCTTTTAGTAATCAATATAGGACAAAATATGATTAATTGGTTGAAGCCAAAAAATCTAATCAATGTGCTATGGTGTTAGTCAAGAATATGATAGCAACAATAGTCAACAATTGGTTTTTCTAAACACAACCCTATATTATATTGCTGATTTCGACCCACCTTAGTTTCCAAACAATTAGTCGAAAGTTGATTTCCTCATTCAGCCATGTCCAAAACAAGTTTAACTTTTAATCAAGACCAAATTATGGGGTAAATTTCAGTTGACTCCTACTTTTCAACTTGTAATTGGTTTTGAGAAACACATTGAGCCTCCATCTAATTTGATTTATTCTCTTCCATCCTTATTAGATCTTCTTATTGATGTGAAGCCCACATCAACAAAATGAAAATTTGGTTTTGATGTTCACAAATCTAATATAAAAATAACAAAGTCATGATTATAGTAGTTAAGTTTTAGAATTTTAATAGTTGAATTTTGAGTTTTTTGGATTTTTCATAGTTTTAAAAAAAATTTAAAACTAAGTTTTGAATTTTCTAAAATTTTCTTAGAATTTCAAGAGCTAAGTTTTGAATTCTCTAAAATTTTCATAATTGTCTAAAATTCCAAGATAGAGGTTTTGATTTTTTTTCAAAATTTCATCATTTTTTCAAATTTCAAAACCTAAGTTTTTGAATTCTTTGGAATTTTCATAGTTTTTTGGGATTCCCATAGTTAAATTTGAATTTTTTGGAATTTTCATAGTCATTTAGAATTTCAATTCTAGATGCCAATGATGTTTATGATTCAAAACATGTCAATATCCACAATTTTTGAACACTTCATTATCTACAAAATATCAACATACATAATTATTGGCGCAAATTCACAATATTTATAAAATTGTGTGATGTCATTTCTTTAAAAACATTTCATATTGAATTTGGTGTGTTGTTTCATTTTCAATTTATTTTTCACCTAATTTTACTTTTTCAACCTTTCACATGCACCTTACCTTAACCAATAAAATGAAACTTTAAACCCAAAATTGATTCATCCATCTTTCATCCATCCATCCATCTTTCATTTTGATTTAGTCTATGGAATTGATATTTTAAAATATTTGAAGAAAAATTCCCCATCATTAGTTTTCTTAAATCACTTCAATAATCATTACATGTTAGTATTTTATGAATTATATGTTGGAGAACCATGGGTCTCATCACAAATTCAACTTTTATATGTGTTACAACATCACAAATCTAACCAAATTTGATTTTTACAAATGTTAATTAACCACATATCTAACCATAGATTTGATTTTTATATATGTTACATCACAAATTTGACTTTTAAAAATGTTAAATCATAATCTATAGTTATTTTGTTAGTTAGATGTTATTAGTATTAAGTATAAATTTGACTTTTGTATGTGTTAAATCAAAAATTGATAAATATTAACTAATTAATTATTAATTAATATCCATATTCAATCCATCCATCCTTATTTCATCTATCATCAATATATCTATCTTTCATCCATTCATTCATCATTCATCCATCCATTTATTCATCAATCCATCCTTCCATTGAACCATGGATCTAACCAAATATTTGATTTATATATGTGTTACAACACCACATGTTTGACCACATATTTGACCTTTTCAAATGTTAAATCAAATCTATAATTATTTTGTTAATTAAATGTCATCATGTATTAAGTATGGATCTGATTTTTATATGTATTAAGTCAAAATCTGATAAATGTTGATTAACTAATTATTAGTTAATATTCATCTTTAATCCATCCATCCATCCATCAAAATATTTTATCATAATTTAAAATGGTTAACATGCAATCATTTAATGATGTTTTATTTAAAATAATTTTTTTTAAATTTCAACATATAAATATGATGTTGGTAATTGTTTATTTGATTCCATATTTTATTTACTGAAATGTTCATTGACATCCCTTGAAATAAAACAAAATAATATGTAATACTTAAAACAATGTCTAACATTAAATACACAAAGAGCACAAAAATGTCATCTTAGGGAATTGAACCTAAGTTTTTTATATGATTTCATTATAACAAAAGGTGTCCTTGTACACCAAGTGATTTCACTGGATTTTGAATGATTCACTGGTTGTAATGAACAAAAATTAGTGGGGAAGTAGTGAATTCATTAATCAAGTGAATGAGGACTAATGAACTTCACCCACATTTTGTAGTAGTGTTTACATCATGGTGAAGTTTCCAATGAATACCAATACATTAAAAAAAAGTCCCAAAGTGTTACAATTGGTGGGTTATGCAGGATTTTATAGCAACTTTTTGGATAGCAAAATATTTACAATGACCAATTTATGTTTGGAATAAAGATTCAAATAGAACTATGTGTAAGTGTGGATTAGATTACAAAATGGACACTTTACACATTGCTTATAATAATCAACATTTTGAACCAATTGAATATACATGTGATATCATATATACTTAATTGCAATTTGAGACCCAAACTTTTAAATCATTTATAAATTTGGATGACTACCCAATGCTTTCAAAACCAATTAAACAAGAAATGCAAACATTTACTAAAAAAATATGTTTCCATTGGAATGATGACTTAGATTGTGTTTTGATAAAACTTTTGAAAATTTATTCAAAATGCACCTTTAGAATACATTGTCCAATTATTTAATTCATCATGTAATACCAATGTTACTGAAAGTCAAGCACATAATCATATTCAATACATGAAGGGGAAAAAAACAACTAAAGGAGAATTCTATTTATTATGTTAGTTTAACTTCCAATGTCCATGTCCAATAACATCCCAATATCTCCATTAACTAAAAATAATATTTCAATAATTAAATATTTACCAATAATGATGTTCCAATGGTTAAAGGGATACCAATAGGTGAAGATGTTCCAATAGTTGAAAAAACACCAATAATTAAAGATGTTCAAATAATAAAGAATTATCTAGTCACAAAGACTATCACATTATTTTTTTTTAAAAATTTGATTGGACACCTTATGATGAAACTATTTCAAAAATAACAAAATCTCATTCTAATGTAACTTTTTGTACAAAGGCTATGATTTTACTAAATAAATTTCCACACATCAAAAGAACAAAATCACAATTATTTCTTTTGTAAAGTACACAAATAGTAAAATTTCATGAATTTGAAATAATCCACATGTAAATTATATTGTCAACCCAAAATGGAATATGCAACTTAAAAAATTTCAAACAAATGCACAATATTAAAAATCATATCAATTCAAAAGAAGACACATGTGAATCAAAACACGTTAATACATATAGGCAAAAACTTCAAGATGCTCCAATAACATCATGTTTTTGTTGTGAAAGATTATTTTTTTAAAACAATTTAATATTGTTACAAATAAATTAGCACATTTTTACAAATTAAAATGATAAACCATACTCTAACAACACACATGTTCAAATTGTTTAAATAACATCAACAAAGGCAAAAGATCCCAATATCAAGTTTCATATAATATACCAAGAAATAAAATGATATCATTGGTAACAAAGTTAACACATTTAGAAGAATGTTTTATTTATCCATGGTTAGTTTTTGTTCAAATACATAAACTTCATGGTTATGGTCAATATAAAATGAAAGGTAATGTTAATAATATCCCAACAAATATTAATCAAATGCAATTAATGTTACCACATTTACCATATGATGAGGTAAGAATAGGTGTATTTTTAAAGCAATGATTTGAATATAAATCACTTTACATGTTTGGAAATGTGCATGTCCTAATTCAATCATGTTGGCATTAAAGGATTTAATTTCAACACCATTCCATTCAAATTTAAATGTTACCATAAACCTTCAATGGAACGATTTGTTTTTTATGCATACAACCTTGTCTAGTCAAACAAATGACCAAAATATATCATCATTAAATGATTATGATTTTGAAAATGAAAACCATGTAATATTGTACACTAATAAACTCCATGATACATAACTTTCTATATGCTTCAAAAATTAATGATTATGAAAATGTTATATATTCTATTGCTCCAAGTTGAGATTTTCATCCTTTAGGTTTGTTTAGAGATAATCAATTGAAAGAATTAAATTTCCAACATTATTTTATGGGCATCCACGTGACCTAACTATTTTTTAAAATTTATCATGTCAACAAATAACACAATCGAAATCACTTCACAAATTTAAAGATTTTTCAACTAATATTTCTAACATTTTTTTTTAAACCACTAAGTTTCTATCCAAAAAGTTATAAGCTTTGGATGGGTACATATATGCAAAGGAAAACTAAATGGTAAATCATTAAAAGTTTTTAAAGTATGAGATAAACCAAATTTAAATAAGATTTTCAAATCATACTTAGGATATCATGATTTAGAGGGGCTATGTACCAATTATTTAAAAAGTCTACGAAAAAAATGATTTGCTATGATAAAATAAATTGGCCCTCCAATATTCTTTGTAGCTTTCACATTTGTAGGAAGATTATAGGATCTTCTCATAAAAGCCTTACATTCCTTGCATGTTAAAAACCTAAATTTTCCAAACAAAATTGATACGCAACAATCCTATAACATGTGCAAGATGTTATGATCATAAAACATCATGTTTTTATACATTATTCAACAAATACCCATCTATTTTTGGACAAGTCTATGATTTATTTTGTGTCACAAAATTTCAAAATCATGGTAATGAACATGACCATGGCCTTTTATGGATTGAAAATGCACCAATATATGGTAGTAATACAAATGAAAAGATGGAAAATTTTGTTGATAAATACATTTCATGTGATGTATCGTTATTACCAATTACAGTACAAAATGCACAAAAACATCAACACATTCGAGCATGTAAGAAAAAAAATCATGTTGTTTATAGATTCCATTATCCATTACCTCTTATGAATTAAAAAAATTAAAACCACTTGAATTAAAATAAGACTTTACATTTTAACAAAAAATATTTGCAAGAACAAGCAACAAAAGTTTTTGAATTTTTAAAAGACTTTAAAATTAATCTTGATGAAGAAACATACATATTAAGTTTAAGAAGTAAATTAATCAAACCATTGACATTTTTTTTAAAAAATGAACACCATCAAATATTAAAACCAATGCATTTAGCATATGTGATATTCTTTTATGGTTTGCAAATATGAATATTCAATTTATTTTATATCCATATGTAGTTGCATCATATTGTACATCATACATGACTAAAATTGACAAATTTGTAACCTCATAATTACATTCAATAATAGAAAAATACATTTTAGATAAAATTGATGCCAACATAATAATCCAAAAATTAAGCAATGTTTTTATTAATGTTCAACAAATGTCTACCCAATTTGCTGCTTATTTAATTCTTTCAATTCCTTTATATCATTCATCATGAACATTTAAGTTTATCAATACTTTTCCATACTAAGAATGTGCTTTTGTATTAAAACCCCAATCTTTACTAAATTAATTAGAACGTGATTCCCCTAACATATTGTGTGTATCAATTATAGATAATTATTTAAATTGACAAAATACTTATGAATTTTTATCATTAGGAAAATTTGCCTCTTATTACAACATTAGAAATAACAAATTATAAAAATGCCACAAATGAAAAATCATTAAGTTTGTAAACTATAATAAACATAAAAATATAAAAAATTGGTTAAAAGAACAACTCATTATTAGGAACACATGTTACATGGTACCTATTGTCAAGTAAAAGAAAAAATATCCACAATTAGATCCAAATTCAATTACAACATGCAAAACAAAAATGATGATACAAATTTACAATCTAAATCCTCACATTCAAAAAAATATGGAATGATAACATTGATGATCATATTGGTGACAGAAGTCTTTTAATCCCCATCACAAATCCATCAATTATTAAAAAATATGATTTGAAAAATGTTTTCATCATTCAATCATGCAATAAATTTGATCATAAAACCAAAAAAATTGAAGATGATGGTTTCACAATATCATCAAATTCCATAATAATGCATGGATGAATTAGAATATCAAAATATGCTTGGACAATTAAATGAAAAACAAAGATTAATATTTAACAATATCATGTATATTAAAAAAAAAAGCTAATATTCCAATACATATATTTTTGACAGGAGGTGTTGGAATTGGTAAAATTTTTGCTTTAAAATTAATAATTCAAAGATTATCATGAATAATATATAATAAAACTTTATCATCAAACCTAACAAAAAATAAAACATTATTTATGGCATCTATAAATAAAGTTGCATTTGATATTGATGGTCAAATAATACATTTAACATTGAACATACATGTTCAACAAACATTAACAAACCTATCAAATTTATCATTAGATTCTTTAAATAGATTTGCATGTCAACATGAATAGTTGCATTGAATTGTAAAAAATGAAATATTTCCTATAGGTGCTAAAATGTTTAATGTTATAGACCATTGATTAAGGGTAATAGAACATATTTGAAACAAATTTTTCAGTGGTCTAGATGTCATCATGTTAAGTGACTTTTATCAAGCACCCCCCATTAAAAATTGTTGGAATTTTTTTTTTCTTAATGATAATACAAATCTCACACGTGCACATAAACTTTAAAAGACATTCAATATAGTATTCAAATTGTTGTCAAGAAATACCAAACATTTTAACTACACCACATTTATTTTATGCAAATTTATGTTAGTGCAAAAACATAATAAATTTGTGTTTAACAAAACAACTGGCCAACATTCAATTTTGAGGCTATAGACATTCATCATCATTCATGCCCATCATCATATAAACTTCTAGATGATCCAAGTAAAGCTACAAGTTTACATATTATAATTCGTATTAAACAAGATATGGTAGTTCAATTATGTGCTGGAAATTATGCAACATATGATGGCCTTGTTAATGCATTGGAGCTAATGGTGTATTCAAATCTCAATATCTTATCATAACAAAACCATAGTTTGGATATTGTTCCAAAATCCAAAAATAGGATTGTTAACTAGAGAAAAGTCTACCCACCTTTATATAACAATATTCAACCAAATTGGACACCAATTGAACCAACTATCAAAGACATAAAAATTGGGAAAAATCAGTTTCATGTTATAACAAGAATTGAATTTCCAATTAAATTAGCAATAGCAAGAACCATTCATTGATCACAAGGACTATCGTTAGACGAATTAACTTGTGATCCTACCAATGTAAAAAAACTTGGACTATTCTTTCTTTCGTTTGTACAAAAGAGGGATTATACTTGTTAAGTCCACTCCAATATCAAAACTTTCACATTAATCAATGTATAGTTGAATAAATGAATAGATTAAAAGATTATGCAAATTGGACAACTTTTGTTCCTCAATTTGAATTTTTTTTATCATTCACATGTTATTATACAAGCTCTTAACACAAATTCTTTAAAACAACATCACCATGATATAAATCATGACCCCAACCTACAAGTATCGCATGTCCTTTGCATTTTGGAAACTGGAATACAATCATCAAATGATGTACATAATTTCATAAATATTCATACATTTCAATTTACGATGGTCATGGTTTGATAATCATGTACAACACACAAATTCTCTTACATTCTTACTACAAAACAACATATAATGGATCAAAATATATATCAATTACATTTAACATAAGAACTTGAAGAGAGATTCATATAATATGTGTTTATAAAAATCATTTTTCTTTGATTTCAATGCTCTTACACACATTAGAAACATTGGTTCAAAAGTCCCCAAATGATTGCCCATTCATTGTTCTAAGAGATTTTAATATTAACATTTTAGATGATAGTAATCATAAGAACAATAAGCAACAACTAATATATTTTATGAATAAATTAAAACAAAAATCCCAATTCAAAAATATCCCAACAAAAATTGGATCACAATTAGACAATATATGGTCAAATGTGCCAAAGAATGAATCCAAATCAAATGTTTCAAAAGCATATTGGCTAGATTTTCACAAACCAATTTATATGATATTCAAATTACCAGACATACCTCCAATTTATAGTAACAAACCAACATTATCTCCATTCATTTAATGTCATTTTAATTTTTTGATTTTTATGAAAAACAAAACCTTTTGTGTCGTGGTCATATGAAAGAAATGACAAAATATGGGAAAAATATGTACAAAAATTTAGAATAATATGCCAAAATGAATAAATGATTAGAAAGAGATACCAACGGAAATGACATATTGAGATACCAAAATAGGGTAAAAATGAAAAGTGCCAAAATATGCAATTGTAAGCATGTAATAGAATGTGCCAAAAATATGAAAAATCCAAAAAGTCCAATTGAATTTTAGTCCCAAGAACTGCCACATCATGAGGATAAAAAGGTTTGAAGTCACCATATTTACATAGTAGGCTCTAACAAGTCACCATTTTATAAGGGGGAAGCCCAAATTTTTTTTACTTCTCTCTTCAAACTTTCGCCAAATTTGGCTAAGTCCTATTTTGGGGGATTGCCAACCCACCTACTTCACAAATTTGAAAAGAAAAAACTTTGGGTGGAACTAGTAAAACTTTTATTTCAAAACTATTAATTGAAATATTATAGTGATCATATAATTAAAAAAATAATATGTGAAACCAATATTATTTCCAATCATCTAATGTCATGTTAAATTTTTAAAAATTTTAAAATAAAAGACAAAGCCTCTCGTGGCAAAATCGCTTGTTTTTTTTTTCTTTGGCAAGATATATATAATGTTCAAAGAGAAGATGATCCTCTCATTCACAAATTGCATACCGATGCTTTTATTTATCTTAAATAGTCTTTTGATTTATTTCATAGTTTCATTTTGTATTTTCTTTGGATTGAAAGATGTTGCTTACACTTCAATGGAGCCTATTTTGACTCCAAGATTTTGCACCAGGCTTGGGGGATAGTTAGAAAGTTAAAAAGAACAAGATAATATTGATTTTTGTTTTTTAAGGTTCAATGACAAAATTCACCCTAAAAGAAAGCTTGAATTAGATTATTTCCACCAAATTAATTTTGTGCATTACTAAACTTTTTAAAATGGCCCAATTTTTTTTATCGGCCTTCCCTACTAAAGGCAAGGATATTGTGTTTAGATCCATTACAGAGTTACAATAGCTTAAGAGATTTTGGCTCCTAGGTAATAGGTCTAATTTTTATATGAGGATTTTTGAAAGATGATATTTTGGCTTGTGTTGAAACTTGAGATTAGTTATAGAGTTATAATATCTGAAAGATTTTGGTTTCTTTTAGAGGATTCTTTGAAGATTATATTTTTGCTATGGTGAAATATTTGAGTTTCCATAATTCTTCTTTTTGCCTTAAGATACTTTTTAATGTAAATGGCAAGGCCCACCCATTGTTTATTTTTGCATTGACTGAACCCTTGCTTGCTCCTCAAGTATCATCTTGGTCTATATTTTCCATGGTTGTTGGAGTAACTACTATTCCATAAGAAATTGTTGAAAACCCTAAGTTTCCACATCAAGTAACACCATTCTTTCATACAATTGTTGGATGGTTTTTATGCTCCTCCAACTACACTAAAGAATTTCTTCAATGGTTTTTTATGACTACCAAAATTGCTTGAGTTTAAAACAAATGAAAAAAAATCACCGCCTATGGCTATACCATCCATCATATGTATGATGTTGTGTACACACACACACACATACATACATACATACCATTCTATCACTCTTCCCACCTGTGCAAAATGGAAAGAAAGAAAAAGCAAAGAAAAGGAAAGAAATGGTTGGCATTTGTGTACGAAAGGGTTATTGGTGTCTAGTGAGTGGGGAACTAATTAGCCAGAATTCCAGGTAAATTTAGCATTAAAATGGGGACTTTCAGAAGTCCGATGACCTGGGTGGACATAGTTTTGGCGATTCACTCATTAGTTGGCTGGCCACAATAGCCATAAAAAAAGCATATTTTTGTAACCATATTGGAAAAAACCAAATTTATTCAACTGGCTAAATTTAGCCAGAAAAGAATCGCGCAGGGGTGCGGGAGCGGGGTGGGTACCTAGGTCTACTTGTGGCGAATTTGTTTTTAATTTCTTTGAAAAATGACGAAAATACTTCAAAATCAGCAAAATTTCATATTTTTGGGGTTTTCTGGGGGGGAAAAAAAAGGGAAAAAAAGAAGCCAAAGTAATATTTTTTGAAATCACGGACAACAGATAAATCCATTCGAAAAATCTGGCGAATTTTTCATTAATAGAAACAAAATGTTTTAGCCAACGGGCTCAATTTCGCCAAAAAAGAAACGCGCCCCGGGAGGGCGAGGGCGAGGCGTGGCGCGGGGAGGCGAGGCGGGGAACTCGTGAAGTTGTGGCTCAGGAGCATGGGATCGGACAGAGAGGAAATGTGTCTTTTGTTTTGGGTTGGATTTTCTGGGCGCGTGGTTTGATGTCGTCATGTCGCGGCCGCTATCGTTGTTGCTGCAAGCAAACAGAAAGAGGGCGTGGGCTTCACCACCATCGTTGCTGTCAACGTCAGAAAGTTCTCACGGATCTCTTGTGTAGCAGCCACGTGGGGAAGAGAAAAAGGATTCGCGCTGCATGCTTTTGGGGGAAGTGTAGTAATTGCCGGACGCATAACTCGCCTTGGCTGCGGATACGGAGGTTTGGCTGCTGAATGAGCATCATACGTCGGTGGTGATGATGGAGCGCGCTCTTCTGCGGCTGCTGCGATCGCACGCCTTGCGCGCGTCCTGCATCTCCTCTTCCTGTTTTCTTCAGGTATTTCTCTCATTTCCCTCCTCTTCTATCCCTGGTCTTATCGCGCCCCGGACCTGGCGCCACGCAAAATGCTAGGCGGAAGGATTCCAGGGTTTTCAGACGACGATGAATGAAGGAGAGGTGATCTTATTCGGGGACGGGGGACGGGAGATAAATGATGATTTTCCAGGGATCTTTATTGCCTCCGTTCTGCCTATCTCCGTGCCTTTTTTGTGGCCAGATTGTGTGTAACCTGTGCTATGAGCAGGCATGTGAAACGGTCGGTTTAGTGCATTCTGTTGCAGGGGGGAGCTGTACCAAGGAGGTTACAACATGTACGAGCTTTGGTGTCTGCATCCTCTTTAGGTGCGTCAAAAGCACGCAATATCCTCCAGGGTTTACTGGTCTTCTCACAGTAGCAGATGAAGCTAGGTTTTAATGGCAGTCTTTGATTGGCAAGATCTTTATATAGCTAGGAAGTTTCACGTCTGCATCATCTTCAGGAGATGCTTTCAAGAACAAGTTACAGGGAGCCAATAGCCTCATTGTACTTCAGATCATCCTAGGTGGTGGCTCTGAAAATATTTGCTGTCTGTATTCTCTCAAACTTTCTTTTCTTTTTTTTCTTTGTGGGGGGCGTTGGAACCAGCACCTTGAGCTCACAGACTTTTACTCTATGATTTACAGTTGATGATATTGCTTGTTCTATCCTTGTTTTGCAGACAAGGTCTCACAATTTGAGTTGAGGTACCTGAAATTCCAACTATTCCCTCCACATCCCCTGTTTGATTTTGGAAACAGACACCAGGAAGCTGTGTAGTGATGGATTGTACAGTAGCTTGCAATAATTTGTCTAGAGTAGGGTTCAATGCATTCTCATGTTTACATGTCATCCCGATGTTGTTAGAACAAAAGCAGATCTTGGGTACTTTTTAAGAAAAAGGAAATTATGTTACTGTCACCCTTCTATGGCCCATCTTGGGCGACAACTTTGGAATGTGTAGGTTTGTACAGAGGACTGGTGTGGGTCCAGTGATGTGGGAGCTTGCTGATCCAGCAAGTAATAACATATTACCTGGTGGATGTGTACTAGGGACTTGTCAGCTTCCAGACACAAGCCAATTTGGGAAGCATGGAGCAGGGGCTTTGCAGATGTTGCAGGTATCCATTTTGAGGATAGTTTCAAGTAATGTATTTCTCACAGACATTAGTGTGTGACAATGACCACATTACACAATTATTTTTGCTTCCTACATGGCAGCATTATTGCTGTTACTTATATGCTGTTGTTCAAACATGACAATGGTCATTGTGCTCAATGCCAGAAGAGTTATCCCCTTGTGCAATATTTCTTTATTTTGGTCATGCATTTTCTTGCACTTTAGATGAGTCGGATCGTTTCAACATTATTGTTAGTTGAATTTGTTTTGTTGAGTGGTTCATCACTTCTCTTCCATCATGCATTAGGGTTCCATTAAGTCCAGGTTTTCTACAAACAAAGAATTGGTATGTGAATCTTGCATGATTGGCTCATGAAGAAGCAGAAATTCAGCGTGGATCCTTGCTGATTTGCTTTAATTCTGGGTCTTTTTCTCCAGTGGAAGACATGCATTTCCCATAGACAGCATACACTGAAGCAATTTTCCCAGCTATCATTTGGTAATGGATGTCCTGAAGAATGCCTACATCTGATATTTGTCACATCCTATTATGTTTGACATTGAGCACTAGATTTGGTTCCAAATGGTTGCCATTACTTCATGGAACAAAGTGTCATGAATTGTGGATAAGTTTCCTATTCAACGCCTATGACTCATGTGCCTGAGGTTACTGCAACCAACATATTTTCCCTCGTTTTTGAATGGCAGGTGGCCCTGGGGATGTTGTTGTTCCATTCATGGGTGACTCTGTTCCAGATGGGGTTATTGCAGCAATTCTCAAAAGTAAGCAGTACGAATCTTGTTCAGAATCCAGCCACATTGTATTCCCACACATGTTCTCATATGCAAATAATTTCCATTGTACTCCACAATGGAGTGGGGATCTTTTGCACTACAGTGCTTTGTGACAAAAGATTGGATTCTGATGGATTCAGCATTTTTTCTGAACTTATATTGTTTGTTATACAACCAATGGTATGAGATATGTCGGGTTCCAGAGCCTGGGGATGCAGTGGCTGTGGATGAGATTGTTGCTCAGATTGAGACTGATAAGGTATGTGACACAGGCCTCTATGTCCTTCAATGCTGTGTATTATCCTCTCTTTGCCTGCCTCCTAATGATCTGCATGTTTTGCAGAGGTATTTAGACTTTTTTTGTAGAACTACAGTTTGAATTGGTAGACTATTGCTTGGATTTGGCAAGCTGCTTGTGGGTCCAGGAACACTGATAGTTCTCTGATGTTGATTTTTGGTTAATCCTTTGTGCTCTAAGGGTGCCTTTGATTCTTTATGTCAGGTCACAATTGATGTGCGGAGCCCTGTTGCTGGTAAAATTGAATCGGTACTGATTTCATACCTATTGTGGGACTATTTGCATGTTGATCTGTTTGAATATGTTATATAGATGCCCATAATCTTGTGATCACCATGGAGTATTTTCAAGTAAATTTCACATGTTCTTTTCTTTGAGATTTTTCAGGGATATGTCAGGATAACTTTGTATCCTTTTTTAAACTCATGATTTCAGGCATGTGAGATGGATTTTGCCCATGATTAACTCAATCTAGGACCATTTTGCGTACCTTATCCAGAGACCAGTAGTATTGTGTGATTGTCATGGAAGTGTTCTCCATAAGAAGTCTCTGAATTAGATCAATGCTATGCTCTTGTATGTAATTGTAGGTTACTGCAAAGGAAGGTGACACGGTTACTCCTGGAACAAAAGTTGCAAATGTGGCTGTAGGAGAGGCAGGGGCAATGTCAGTGCCCTCACCTCCCCCGCCTAAAGAAGAAAAGGTGGCTCCTTCACCTGAGCCAGCAGCTCCTGCTCCCCAGCCACCTCCTCAGGCTCCACCTAAGACTCCAGAGAAAGTGCCACCAGCACATGCAGCTTCCCAAAGCCAATCTCCCACAGAAGTGCATCTTCCACCTAAAGGTGGAGAGCGGAGGGTGAGGGCTATTTGGGCTCTTCTTTTGCTTAATTGTTGAGAACTGGCCAATCAATTGGTCTGCATATTAGGTTAATTTGCATTCAAATTGTCTCTTGTTATCTTCCTTGCTTCCTGTCTTTGCTAGTCCTCAGTCTGCATTGGTCATTTGTTGGTAGTGCTTTCCCTAGCTATTTGTTATTATCCTAATTGACATCAGTTTATGGAAATCTCCCAGATTCCAATGACACGGTTGCGGAAACGGGTTGCCACCCGGCTGAAGGACTCTCAGAACACTTTTGCTCTGCTTACAACCTTCAATGAAATTGATATGTATGTTTTTGTGTCTCTAAAACTATGGTCTGCTGTGAGGTATTCGTGTGTATTTTTCTATTGTATTGGCAAATGAACATTTATTTGGTTATGAGACTGAGCACCTTGTTCTCTCATTGTTATCTTGATACCATGTCCATTATGGACATAGGCTTCACCACACTCGTGCTCTGCATTTTCTTGCTTCAGGCTGTTTAAGAGCCAAGGTCCTATGTTTGATGTTCTTTAGCGTGTCTTGTAATCCTTCAGGCAGAGGGTGTTTGTGACCTAGACCCATGGGAAGAGAGTGACAGAATTGTGTACTTTGTGATGTGTCTTGTGAGCTTTATGGTTTCAATGTATTGGATTTCAGGACCAACTTGATGGACATGCGTGCTGAATACAAAGATGCATTCCAAGAGAAACATGGGGTGAAATTGGGCTTCATGTCTGGATTTGTGAAGGTCGGTACCATTCAACAGTTTTGCTCCATCATCTGAATAAAACTCATTGTCCCCACATACTCTGTCCTTAGCCAGAACCTTATCTAGTTGCCAAGCTCTCAAATTATGTTGATTTACTCCAAGCGTGGATTGATCCTTGTGACTTATTTCCAGCAACTGAGAATCCATTCAGACATTCTGTGTTCATATTTGCTATTAAGAATTGCAGCAAAATTCACCAAGGGGAATAATGCCTTGTGACTTGGTTGAATTGTTGAAAGTGTGTCTGAATTCTTTTTGGCTTTCCTGTTTGGCTGTGAAGGCAGCAGTAAGTGCACTTCAGCAGTTGCCTTCAGTGAATGCTGTAATTGATGGTGATGATATCATCTATCGAGACTATGTTGACATCAGTATTGCTGTTGGTACTGCCAAGGTGAGACAGCTTCTACCTCTGCAACTTGTTATATGGCTTCATCTAGCGAATAAATAAAGTGTTAACCAAGGATGTTTGTGTCCCAAGGTATGTGTACTGGCAGGAATGTGCCAGTTTTTGTTTCAGGAGGATGCAAACTGGTATGAGGGCTTTTTTGTGGAAGAAAATGTCTACATGGCTGAAGCTGATGGCACTGGTGCATGCTAGTGTAGACAGTATAGAGTGAGGCTGTATGCATTAGTCTCATATCAACTGTAGTGGAGATGTTAGCTCCTTTTCTTTCAGCAATAACCAGTGCAGTTGGTATTTGCAGGGTCTTGTGGTGCCTGTGATCCGTGGGGCAGACCACATGAACTTTGCCCAAATTGAGAAGACGATCAACACACTAGGGAAAAAGGCCAATGATGGCAGCATTTCAATTGATGATATGGCTGGTGGCACCTTCACCATCTCTAATGGTGGTGTCTATGGAAGTCTTATCAGCACGCCTATTATCAACCCACCCCAGGTAGGATGCTGCCAAAATCCTAATACATCTTCACTGATTGCTTCGTTACACTCCCAAGTCTGTTTTGACAAATGTGAGGTTACATTGCATTGCTGATACATGTTACATGTCATTAACATACATGTTGCATTGATGGTCACTGAACTTCCAGTGAAATTTTCATTCTTGTTCAAATTGCTCTTTGGTTTTTTCTGTGTTTGTTCCATGCTGTTTTTCCTTTAAAGTTCTGCCTTCCCTTTTAGCGGATGTTCTGCAGCCAAGTAGTCACCAGTGGTGTGCTTAAAGGATATGTTCAGGGTGCAGGAAGCCCCAACCACTACCCTCTATATAGGCCTCTATGTCTTTTAGGCATAGATGCTTGCATATACAGGGACATGCTAAAATGAAATAAAAGCTCTTTCCTTCAGAAGCTTGTTGCAGCTTGAATGAGGATACCATTGACTTTTTTGATTAGCAATGTCTCTTGAGTGCTAGCCAACATCACGTCTGAGTCTTCCCATTGCTTCTGGAAAGGCAACAGAAACTCAGGATGCAGATTGTGTATAAGGGTTTGCCCAAGTTTTTGGGCAGATTATTATATGCTTATCTACACCCACTGTTGGGAGCTGATGAACTCGGTGGGTAGTCATAGCAGCTCATCACTGCCGTTTGTGATGAAGGTGATGGTCTGTCACTTTGTGAGCGACTCTCATGAGGTTATGACTGCACTCATTGTCATGTTACCTTTAATTGTTGTTGTGGAGATTTCTCTGCAACTTCATCAAGCTTTTCCTTTTCTGTTCGTCTGTTTTTGTCTTGTCCTTGTGTTGTGATCTGTTGCTAGCCAGTAGTATGGCTGAGTCTTCCTGTTGCTTCCAGAGATGCAGCAGAAACTCTGTTCACAGGTTGGTATTTTTCACTGGCCTTTATGCACTGTAGGGAGCTGATGAAGTCAGTGGGGAAGTTGTGGTAGTTAAGTCACTATCATACATACTACTGTTGACTGTTCCCTGAACAAGTGTGAGACTGGCACTTTTGTTCATACTGCAGATTTTTGTTTTTTGTTTTTTCTCTTTTGTGTTTGTTTTTGTATTTCCTAGTTTGGAGCTTTCTGTGGCTTCTTGAAGAAGTGTTAACCTTGCTGTGGGTTTTTTCTTCATCATGAGAATGGAGATTTCTCTATTCTTATGAAAGATATTCAGTTTTTTCTGTGTTTTTAAGGATCCAGTACGTATGGAAGGAAAATCACCCAGCCTTAGATGCATTCTCTTCATTTTCTTGGATGCATTCTAGCAGTTCAATCTTGTGTCAGTCTCAATTTCAATTGTTTGGGGAATGAAGAGCACTTGAGGGTCCCAGACTTTTTTGCTCTCAGAATCCAGGCTGGAGAACTAGGTGGTATTATTATCTAATCTGTGCCTGATTCTGACAGTTTCTGGAGTTGAGCTTAAGAGTCCAGATACCTTTTTGGCTCGAGAGTTGAGGAGCATGGACTGTTAGAACTTAGTCTAATGACATTTTTCTTATATGAGGTACCTGGAATTTATTATTGGTGATTGTGTTGATTCATGCAGTCGGCAATTCTGGGAATGCATTCAATCCAGAAGCGTCCAGTGGTTATTGGCACAAACATTGTAGTGAGACCCATGATGTATGTGGCCCTCACATATGACCACCGCCTAATTGATGGTCGGGAGGCAGTTCTATTCCTTCGTGCAGTTAAGGACAAAGTTGAGGACCCTCGACGCCTGCTTCTTGATCTCTGAGTCCTTGCCAAATGCATTCAGTTGGCTACAGCAGGCAGGTTTCAGGCCATTGGAACAGGCAAACTTTTGTCCCTTTCAGTAGCAAAACCCTACAGAATTGGTTCTGTAATGATCAAACAGTCTCTTGGCTATGTGACGTGTGGTGTATTCACAAGGCGGGATTCAAGACCCAGGGCATAAGAGGATCATACGCCAGTGGATGCCTGAGGTTCCAGGCTTGTAATAGTTCTTTCCTAAACCACCAAATTCACTTGGAAACTAGAGGGTTTTTTTTTTTTTTTTTTTTTTGGCATATTTGTTTAAATGTTCTCATCAGCACTAAGTACCTGGAATTGAGAAAGAAAGAGGTCTATTTTTCCTGTTGTATGTGGATGTGGTGCTCCGGTTTCATTGGCTCTTGAGCTCCCAGGTGACAAGCATTGAGTTGGGTTATCCAACCCTCTTGAAGTCAAGTAAGTATGATTAGTTGATTAGTCTGGAGATTTTGAGTAGTACTTTCTGTGCCAGCAATGTTTGTATTTTGGCAACATGTATTGGTGCCAATTTACACATGCCTGAGACTTGTGCACTTTCCTTTCAACCTAATGGTCTGCAAAAGTCTTAGAAGTACTCAGAATCCAATATGAACAAATCTAAGATTCCACTTGAAAATGGAAATCCTGATGGAAAAGTGATTCCCTCATGATTTTTCAGATGTAAATTTAACTCTGTAAACAATGACCATTTAACACCTCAAATCCCATAGTAGTGCTTTATGACCTAAATCATTTCAATTGTCTTGTTTACTATTGTTTAAGGAGACTGCCATGAGCTCAACAATAATCAAGATCCGTGTTAGGGCTTTTAGAATTGCATACCTATGAAACAACTTTGGGTTTTTTGAGCACATTAAAGTAAAGAACTTACAACTTCAAGCAGAGCAAAAGAGCATCTCTAATCCACCATGAATTTCTTTTGTATGGGGTTTGGATGGTGATACTAATATTGAGGCCTCAAATGATGTCAGGGCAATTGGCTTTCATTGAAGATATAATAGCACATAAGGATTTACATTTGCTTAGAAATTAATGTTGGTTGCAATTTTTTAATGGTGTTTGTATTCCAAACTAGCAAATGTATCCATAGCATTGCAAATATCATGTAAGAATAAGACATAATGATTATTTTGTCTATGATTTTTTATTGGGGTCTTGCTTGAAGTAATGTTGTTCACATTTTATCGTGTAGTAAGATAGAGTAAGCTTAATACTGTTCATAATCCAATCTTTGATGGCTTTACTCAATTACAATGCATGCTAAGCACATACCATTAAACATCATGACTTGTTGCTTATGACAAGGAACATCCCTATTATTCACATGTTCCATGAAATGAATAATGGAATAGTGCAAGGTTAGGTGCATTGTAGCTCTATTCAACTTTGAGGGCACATTGACATCCCATTTTGATAGGATTGTTGTGCACTCACTTTATTCTCCAAGGGATTGTCTTCCCACTAACCCATTGGGTACACCCTATCCATTGCAAGATTTTTTGCCTTTTCATCTTTAGTCCAAATACACAATTTGATATGCCGACATTGTAAGATAACTATTGATTCTATATTTCCAACATAAATTGTGTCTTTTCACTAGGTTAGTTGCATTCATCATGAACAAAGTCAAGTATTATTATCCATGGAATGACTATGTATGCACACAAGGCCTACAAAAGACATGACCCCTTGTCACTCTTTTGATTCATTGGAGTTCATAGTAGCTATGACTTCCCTTAGGAAGGTGTTGCAATTTAAAATACAAACATACAAAGTTAGATCTTGGCACATCAAATACCTCAACAAAGTTCACACTTACAATATCAATTTTGTAATTGGCCATCATTATAATCGTAATCAACATGCAGAATACAATAGTCCTCCTTGTACCTCCAAGGAATGCAAGATTAGAGGGATGACAATGAACAAATGCAACATGCAAACAGGCGCAACTGAGACTAAATTCAAATCAATTGAAGCTTCTTGAAAAGGCATGAATTTATTCTATTGCCCAGGAGATATCATTTTGATATTACAACCAAAATTTGGAATATTCGTAATGACATGATTGGGCCATCACAATTCTTCTCAAATGAATGAATGCCTACCTCTCCCTGGGGGAGTTAAGTGATCCAAAGAAGAAATAAGCTCCACATTTGAGCCACTGACACATATAGGGAAGGTGGACTTCATGAAGAAAACATTCCAGGGAACACAATAATGAAATCTTGGATGAAACTTTAACCTTTAAAAATCATATCAATTGAATTAAATCTCACATTGAATGACATTTGTTGCTCATATTTAGTGTTTGCCCTGACAAGCAATGGGGAATGATACCACCCACCATCATTTTTCCCATGTGTAAGAATCTTATTTGATAAACTCATTATGTGCACTATCCTAACTCCACCTATATAGTTAACTACATTTATTCAACACTTGATCAAGTGATCAATGATGGTGGAGAACATTGCCCTTAGTTAAGAAGCATTTATGTAATTAGCTACACTTATTCGACACCTGATCAAGTGGTCAATCATGGTCGAGATTACATGAATTGGAACTTTACCAATAGTTAAGAAGCATTTATGGACTTCGGTGATCAATTATCTTGTCGTCGCACCTCCACTGTTCAATAGAATGAAACAATTGAAAGTATGGAATTTACTACATGCAGCACTATGTTTGCATTTTCTGCCACAATTTTGAAGAAGCCTTTTACTTACAAAAAGGTATCCAGTGTTCAAGATTGAAGCATGGATACCTTTTACCATTTTATGAGAGTATCTCCATCAACGCTCAGTATGTGACCCTACAAATATATTTCTCACATCCTAAGTTTTACTTACTAACTTTTTTCCAACTCCACACATAAAACTGAAACTGGGACTGCAAGTAGGTGGGAGACTACTAATAGCAACCCACTTGGACCAATCAAACTATCTAGCCAATTAGAAACAGGGAGCAAATAGGATTTGATTGCGCTTATTAGAAGCTAAAAGATGTGTTTATTTTCACGGTCCCAGCCATCTTCCTGTGGATTCAATGATGAACCTCATCCACGAGTTCCAGTGCAGGCTCACATACTGAGCGTTGGTGGAGATGCTCCTAGAAGAGCTACTTTTGTGCTTCAGAGGACCCTGGATACCAACCGAACATGCTTACATAGGTTAGAGCATGCTCAACGGCAGCATGAAATTGGCCTTTGCAGTACTTTTTGGATTAAGAATTACCCTACACGCAGAAAAACACTTTGAATCTTCTTTGGAATGATAAAAGTGTACTTATTCGCAATGCTGTGCAAGGGCACCTATACCAGGAAATGACTATTTCTCATTGGCAAACTACAATGATTGACCCAGGTGGTGAGAGTTAAATAGTCTCTCACTTTGTAGAGTCCTTTTTTTACTGAGTTCATGGGTGGCCAAGGGAAATGAGAGAAACTAAACAGTGCACACTGGATGTGCTAACTAAAATACTGACAGTGGGCTGCCACTGAGCATGTTCTTTTAGCACACAAGACTTTCATAGGGGGGACTTGATCTTTTGATGCAGCGTATTTAGAGCAAAATGATCAGCCACCTGGGAAAGCTGTGCTCAAAATGAGAAAAGGCAAAAAGGAAAAACTCTGTATATAAAAATCAAGGAAAGGAACCATCCATCAAAATTACAAGGCAAATATGAGAGCACAAGTAGACACAACCCAAAGAAAAAACAAAAGCAAACAATTAACAAAAAATAAAAAAGGTTAATAAAAGCCTGAGAAGATATGTCATGAAAGAACATAACAATCAGGACACCCCTAATACACTAATAAAATAGATAGAAAACCATAAACCATAAAGAACTGCCACATGAGAGACTTCATTTGAGACAGCTATATAAGTAGATGTTTGGAAACTATATTTCAACTCAGCTGCAACCTCTTACAGCTACTTCCAGGTTTTAAATCTATCTTGCTATTATTTGATGTATTTAGAAGCTGCCGTGAGACAATTATTCTAGTGCACAGCTTGTTGCAGCAGACCATACAGTAGACCGTCTAATTTTGATTTAGTTCAATGTGCAGTAAAACATGCTCAGCTCATCTAGCAGCTCCTGACTCACAACAGAGTTGCTATATGTTTAGTAATTTGCTCATGGTAGGGCAATGTGGGAATTCTCTCAGGTGCCAAAAGCTCCCTTTGGAAAAGTGAAAGAGGTGGAAATAGTGACTCGGCTGCGGTCCCTTGCTACCAAAGATGAGCTTGAGGTGGAGGAGGCTGCACTATCATTGATTGCAGCAAGAGCTAATGGCTCGCTTCATGATGCAGAGGGAATGCTGGATCAACTCAGCCTTTGGGACAGGAAGGTTTCATTAGCCATGGTTCAAGAGCTTGTAAGTCTGTCTTCAGCACATGTGAACTTCTGCATTATCATGCAATTATGTGGTATTGGTCTGGATGTACTCTGCAACTGAATAGGCTGCGTCTGACTCCAATTGTTTTGCAGGTGGGGCTAGTTCCAGATAACAAGTTGCTGGACCTGCTGGATTTGGCACTTTCAGCAGACACAGCAAACACTGTGAGATGTATGCGGGAGCTTCTTGACTTGGGGGTGGATGCCTTGTCATTGGTCACACAGCTTGCCTCCCTGATTACCAACATTTTGGCTTGGGACCTTTAACATACACCAAGCAATGCACAAAAAAGGATTCTTCAAAAGAAATTTTTGTATGCCCTGGCCTATTGTATTTGTACTTTGCATGGTCTGTTTCTTGTTCTGGGAGGAGTAAAATTATCAAGAGGTTCAACACCTACAAAAGGTTGAATTTGCTTTAAAGATGGTTTTAGTTTGTTTTGCAGCACAGAAGGCAGAACAACAACATTTGCAGCAAGCATTGAAGGTCCTGGCAGAATCAGAGTAGCAGCTACGTGTCCCAAACGACCGATCAACATGGCTTACTGCAGCACTCCTGCAATTTCCCCCTGATCGATCATACCTCCCATCCTCTGTGGACACAAGCATGTCACCAAGCCCTATTGCATTTGATACCCTTGAGAAAATCACAGATGCAGAAGCTTATATCCCCAAGATTAGAGTTTCTGGAAATCAAATTCTTGACCACCAGAACCCCAAAATTCACATGTGGTGCTTACACCCAAACTGCCAGCTACTGCTGTCATTGAAGAAAAGAAAGAGACAGTCACCCAAACTTGCCTCTATTATTCAGAGGGCAAGAAAAGGCTGGCCTTCAGTACAACAATCAGAAGCCAAAGTGTACCCTGCTGCAGGGTCACCAACAGACAAGTCCCAAAAGAGTCCTTTGGTGGCGACAACACAAACTTTCCCCACTGTGCTTTTTGATGGGACTCAAATAGCTGAATCCCATGACTTCCAAGTCCTTGCATGCAAAGAATTGGAAAACCTCTGGATGAAGGTTCTACAAGGGCGCCAGTCAAATGTGTTGAGACAGCTCTTGCAGGCCCATGGCACATTGATTTCTCTCTGTATTGCAAAAGGTGAGCAGCAGTCTTCTCTTATTGGGGGGCAAAGTCCCTTGCATCATGCCTGTATTCTCTTTACCAACTGAATTTTCCTTCTTCTAGGTCCCATGAAAGCTTCCTACGGGCTCAAAATATTCAACTTAAAGTTCCCAACCAAATGAATGCAACAAGTCACTACTTCCACTAATGAACACTTAAATTGACTAGAATTTGGAGCTAGTTGTATCCCCATACTACAAGTTGTAGCTGGCTACAATGCACATCCTTTCGTTACACCAGGAGTGACTGATTCTTTGTACATCATTCAGGTTTTGACACTGGGCTCTGAGATAAAGTGCTTATTGAATGTAACAGATAACTCCTATGCAGTTTCCCATGTGGAATTTCAGCATCCAGAACACAAAGCAAAAGCTGAGAGGCTTCAGAGTAGCACCTGTCATGCTTTTCAAATTGTACTTGGGTGCCCAGTCAAGCTCAAACTCAGCCTGGCTCGCCCACTGGCTGTTGTTACAGAGGAGTCAAAAACTATGCTAGCCCTGGAATCAACAGCGGACTTACTGCCTGGCCCATCTGATGACTCCACACACAGCAGTAAGCTTAAAGCTCCAGTTCCACAAGGAGTTACAAAAGGACATTGTTTGAGTGCTCTTCGGTTGCAGGAGGCTTGGTTACATGACCAAAAGCAGATGTTAGTCAAGAATCAGCAACATCTTGAAAATTTAATTGGTCGCACAGGTGTGAATCCTGATGGGGTTGAGGAATATCAAAGAGGCAGTAATAGGGGCAATGACTGTTACCTTGGATTGAAGAACCCTGATGAAGTTCCACAAGATTTGGTAGAAGTACTAACCTGGGAGAAGCTGGGATGGAAAGATTCAGACAAGATCAGCATGCCTTCTCAACCAAATGGACCCCTAAGTAAACTGGATGATAACCATAACCATAGAAACAAGCTGGATAAGGCAGCTAAGTGGAAAAATTTAGAGTTCAAAGGCATCATCACAATTGAGCAAGAATCTCTGTAAGCTCAGTGCTTCCTTTGTGAATCATCTTACTTTTACAGACTTTGCTTGATTTAAAAACCATTCTTACTTGTGTGTCTGTAACTTTGTTGCACAGAAAAAATTGCCATCACGCATCAAATCCTCGAGGCATTCCCAATGCTGGAAGCCATTTCCACCTGAAAAGTTTAAGGTATATGCATCCAACATTCTTGTAAATAAACTTGCATGTATTGATGTTTTGGAGCTTGTTGTGGGTTTTCATAGAATATGTTCTGGTAGTAAATACAATCCAAGCATGAGGTTGTTTCTTGTGTGATGTATAGGGAAAACAGCATCGTTGGAGACCTAAAAGAAGGGCAGCATTTTTTCTCAGACTGGTTGCTTGTACTAGATCACAACTCAAATGAAGGAGAACGGTGTTCAACCAAGATTTCAGTCATACTGCTCCGTCCCTATTTGTAAGGATCTCCAAGTCCAAGTTTGCTAGTAGATAAGCATGGGGAGAAATTACTGCTAACTTTCCCATAAGAAACAGAAGTTAGACTGGTGAAACAAGATTTGAAGTGCATATCTTTACAAATCAACTAAATCTCAGGCTTTTAGGATCAGGGTAGTTAAATCTGTTGGTGGAACAAATTTCAGGACAGAAATCACCCAGATCAGTGTCTACAAGAAGACTAAATAAATGGGGCTGATCACAGGTTCAGCATGATTAGAACAGACTTCAGAGCTTGGACATATATTGGTGAATATCAGCACCCAATTCAGAATTGTTGAGACCAATGTGGAGCATCCCAAGTCTTGAGGGTTCCCATGGTTTGTGGATACACTGAAATCACACCAAAAAATCTGCATACACAGATTGTCACTCTGTGAGCACCTCTAAATACATGCCATGAGGCACCTAAGAATTTACTGCAATCAGCTGAAATATTGAAAGCCGCTTGAAGCTGTAGGCAATATGCAATATACCATGTCCATA
>Ga0209611_10002765_pt1 | contig 30710 bp, 26 predicted proteins | sample S1TSphgellanicum_3_FD_187693 | JGI IMG/M metagenome (GOLD analysis project Ga0209611, IMG submission 187693) | Host-associated microbial communities from peat moss isolated from Minnesota, USA - S1T2_Fc - Sphagnum magellanicum MG (SPAdes) (version 2) | ecosystem: Host-associated > Plants > Peat... | reverse complement strand
TACCTCCTAATAGCAAAGCGGACTACCTAGTTCGTACCATTCGACGCATTCTAGACTTCCTACAGTTATGAGCTAAAGCGTAGCTTAGGACTTGACATGTACTTGTAGCTCCTTGTTGAGCTTGCTCATAATCTAAATAAACATTTCAGTCCTCATGAAACTCCTATTATCATTGGCACACTGTCACATCGTCTATTTAATCATTAAGCTGATTTGAATCAATCCTTCGCTCCTATGGGTTGAAGATTGCTCTAGCTCTATTGGGCCTTTCACTAACCCCCTCACCCTACTTCATAAATTCCCAGCGTTCTTGCTACTTGCCAACTACTAATACTAAACCAATGTTTTGTCGCACACCATGAACTCTGGTGTTTGTTTTTTCTTTCCCCAGCCTTCTAGAGATTTCTCATCCATATTTCCGCCAGTAAGGTTCCAAAACTATGGTTTATCAACTCTTTGCTGCAGAAAAGAACTAACCCAACTAATATCGTATTTCAGACAACTAAACCCCCCCCCCTCACACCTTGTGCACACTCATCAACCCCTATTCTAACACAAAGTTGTTAAACCCCCCTAATAACTTCACCACACTCACATATTCCTAACCCAATTTTTAAATATTAAGACTACTAGCCATGGCCATGTCGGTAGAGCTCACATGGGGAAAGGATTTTCATTTTTAGACACACAATTTTGGAGTGAGGATAGATGTAGGTACTTTGTAGCAAAACTACAAACTTTGGTTTTTAAAAAAATACCACATATTTAATTTTGTTGTTTGATTTTATTTCAACAAAACATGGGATTTTTTGTTGTATTTTTTATTGAATTTTTCAATAAGCAAAATAAGTACAAACTTCTGTAGTGATTTTCATATTCATATTGTTAGGTGAAATTATTTGTAGAATATAATTAAAAGGAAATGAAGTGTAATTTTGTTTTTGGATTTTCTACATTGTATTTTGAAGTATAGATTTTGGTTATATGAAATAACCATGAATATGATGTTTTAATGAACTACAAAGGTAGTTGTGTTTAAAATCAATGTAAGAATTGTGAATGTGTGCATATTATAGTGCAAATTTGTTGTTGCAGTAAGTGTGGAATAGGTCTATAAGGATTTAATCCACATCTACCAAGTTTGATCTTTTCACCCTCTTATGGTTAGTCCAAAAAAATTAGCATGATGCCTTTAACAATAATCTTCTTTCAAAACCTTTTAAAATATTTCTCGTGTCAACACCTAAAACCCTTGCCACACCCTTGTTGCTCCCCACTAGAGATGATGCAAAGGTGCAAACAATGTCTTTGGCCATTGCTAAGGTATTAGACCATGGGCTTATCACATGACTTGATAATCCAAACTTGAAGTTTTCAATCAATTATTGGTTATGTTTTAACAACTTGGTATCATGCAAATAAGGAGGCACCATACCAATGAAAATGTTGTGGGACAGTTTTTTCAATGTTGTTGTTCTGTGTTGCAACATCATATCCCTTCAAGAAATTTGCCATGAACATTACGAGGGTCCTTGCAACACATGTAATGGATTTAGGGCCTTGTCTTGGAACACGATTGTTAGATGTAGCTTTGATGTGTTCCAAGAGGACTCTCTTTTCTTCTCTCCATTGTGATTATTCCTTTGCACGCGCTTGGGATTGTCGAAGCCTATGTTCACGATGCCAAATTCAAGCATATTCCCTTTTACAAGTTAATTTCCCATTTTCATTATTTTCAAGCTTAGATCCATCAACATCCAAACCTGCACCCTCACTTCCCAACAACCCTCATCCTTTTACAGGCACAATTGGGTGAAACTGACAATTTGGAACATACTTTCATTTGTTCTTGAGGTTATTCATGTTCCTTCACAACATTTGACAAAAGTGATTTGAACTAGAGTGAATTGATAGACCTACATTTGTGCAACAGATAATATAATTCGCAAATCTTCATGTTCTAGCTAACTTAAACTCTTGAAAATTCCAAATAAAATAGTGCTTGAATATCAATTTCATCATTGCTTAAGCATAAAAAACCAAAAACAAAACAATAGCTCCACAACCCTAAGATAAAATGTTTTGTTTTGTAAACAAAAATACATGTTTTACCATTATCATGCAAGTCCATTTTTTTCCCTAGAACATCAAATCTTTGTAGCATGCTTTAGATCAACTAACTAAATCCTCAACCTTTGAAGTTCATGAGATCTTCGATTCCAAACAACAAACTCATCACCCAATAAAACCTTCAAGGTTTTCACAACAAAGGTTTCTTGAAGATTGCATTGGGTAGTGAAATGTTGTAATTGCTCTTCACTACTTGCTTTGACTTTTCGTGGCAAAAAACTTGACGATGGTGGAGGATGAAGATCCATGGCGGGTGATCTTTAGAGTGGTGACCACCAGGCACGATGGGCTGAAACAAGGTTGTGTAGTAACTTAACGGTCATCACACAACCTTCATGTTCAAAGTTGTGATTCCATTTCAAGTTCCAACCTTTCCATTGCGCAAGCTTTTTCAAACTACAAATCTCACACACAAATCGATGTTCACCATAAAGATACTTTGTATAATGGTTGGTAGGTCACTTGAATATTGAAGATGAAACAACAAACTATTGATGAAGGATTTTGCATATTTAACCTCTTGGATGAATTCTACATTAAATGAATTGATTTTCATCAATACATTATACAACATAAAATTTTGTCAAAATTAATAAACTTTATATGTTAAATTTGCATTCTAAATGTACACAAATATTTAAAAAGTTTGTACCTAATATAAGTTTGGGGTGAATCCACGTTAAAAGAAATACCCATGGTTGCTTAATTTGCCATAGGATAGGACTACTTTTAGAAGTTTTGGCATGACTTTTTGAATGAATAGACAAATGTCAACCATGATGTGTCCATTTTTACGTTTGGAAAAAGGCAAACCTAGTGGACTCGAATTTTGAATTATACTAGGTTTAGGGTTAGTGATGAATGTTGTCTTCCCTGTTTTGATTTCGTTTAGACTTGAGACACACATTTTTCATGGTTTCTTTGTGTTTTCTTTAGATGCAAGTTGAAGCATTCATATTTTTTTGCATTGAAGTGTGGAGATCATTGGGATTGAAACATTTTTAGGTTTAGAGGTATGCTTACTAGAACCCTTACTAGTCCCACAAGAACTTGACCTAGGAACTATAGAAAATATCAAGGAAAAGTAGAACCTTGGAACATTGTGTGACTTGAGAACTTTTAAAAATTTCAAATTAGTGAACTTGATGCTTGTAAGCACTAATAGTTGCTTGGGACTCAAGTTAGGAATTAGGATAAAAAACACGTGAAAAACACACATTAACATGCAAGAAAATATGAATTGCACATTATGTAATCAATCTTGTATTTTATTGCAAGTAGACCTAAAACTTGATTCTTGACATTTGATTTCTAACAATCAACATTTAAGGCATGTTCTTGTTTTTCTTCATAGATTACAAATTACATTTGGTTGTGGGTCATAGCTAATGCATGTCACATTGTATCCAAATGATGGTTCCAACAATTTAATTATGGGTATTAGAGATTTGAAAGTTTCTCAACTACAAATAGTAAGGAAGGAATTATAGAAATGACTATTAAAAAAGTTCAAATGCATCTTCATGAAACTTGCATCGAAGGTGACCCAACCTCTATATTCAGGAAAAACTAAATTGCAACAAGAGGGACATTTGTGTAGATTGTCTAACACCATCATATTCTTTTTCTCCATTGGCAAGGGCAAGTTGGATATGATATGGTTGCCCATCATCTAACCTACTAGCAATAGAAGCCATTTGATCCAACGAAAAGGAATTGTCATGTCCAATCAATTAAAAAAATCTAGCTAATAAATTTTTTTTTTTTTGAAAATTTTCATATAATATTAAAGGAATCCCAAAAAAACCATCAAAATTTGTCTTTTTTTCAATGTATAAATCAACGTTTATACAATGCCATCAAAACTTTTGGGCAAATCATGTGGAACAAATTGTGATGCTATTGGGGAACATCTTGGGTGCATATTGCCCCACCTCATTGTTTGAGTATAATTTCTATTCCTTACTTTGTTCATCCTCATTTTTGGCTTGGGCTTTTACAAGAGCTTGAGTACCTAATTTGATTTGTATTGATTAATTCAAGTACAGTAAACCCAATTTATAATCAAGCTCATTTTAATCACATTTTTGTTGTGTCATGCATTTTTTGGTAACCATTCATTTTAGTAAGAAACACCATTCTTTAAAATCACTATCACATTCATTAACAACACAAAATATTTACAAAGCTTTTTTTGGTAAATGTGACTATAATGGGGGAAATCTAAAGCAAATATTAATGCTTTGTAAATTTTAGTTCCCTTTGGCAATGTTAGTGTTAATTTGTGTTCAAGTTGTGCAAAGTAACAACTATGAATCTAGTTGAAGAGGGAAAAAAAAAACAACTTTTGTCTAGTGCAGACAAGCAAAAGATATGTGAACTCATCAAGAAAACAAAAAATCTTAATTAAAAATATCTAGTTGACAAGATACACAAGCTAATAGTCAAGGATCTCAAACTCAATGCAAATCTTCACACTAAAATAGATAGAAATCACACCTTCTTCAAGTCTAATAATACATATTTGATCTTAGAATAACCCATGTAAAAAATTTAAACAATTGACACATTTATTCTAGCATAAAGGGTTATTTTGTAAGGTTTTTTTTGCCTATGGTCACAATCCTGTAAAGGTTTATATTGAATGTGACTATAAATCACAATTCATTAGTGTCACAAAAAAAGTGGTCACCAAGGGTGTGATTATAAAGGGAGTTTACTGTACTTGTGGTGTATATCCAAAAACTCATTTGTTGGTTACTGTTTTTTTTTACAATGGGCCATTTGATTGACCCATTGGCAAAGTAATTCTGAAACTTTGGACACCCCTCCCACTCCCCCCCATCACCAAAATAATTCTGAGACTTTGAGAAGCTTCCCCCACTACACTCTCCAAAAATAGAAATTAGACATTCTTTCATAGTTGTGTAAAACCATTTAAGTGTGTGTGTTTGTTTCACTTACAAGCTTTACACAACATAACATGGTCTTACATGGTTTTATACTTCTTACATGACATAATATGGACTTACACATCCCCATTCACACTACTCGTGTTAAGTTTGAACAGCAGTAGGCACAACAAGCTAGGCCTCCAGCTTTCACCCACTAATTAGTTCACATTTCAAGCTAAAATTGTATGCCAAACAGATGGAGATTTCCCTTGCCTGTTGGCAGAACAACAAAGAGTTCGTAAATAGAATATTTGCAGCAATTGATTGTAACTGTTGTCAAAAGCTATATTCTAATTGCACTGCTTACCTGAAATGCCCAGGTTGTCAATGTGGACAGTTTTGATTTCTGATCAAAACAGCTATAGAGTAAGACCTTAGCTCTGGAGAGCTCCAATTCAAAGAAGTTGTCATAACAATGTAAATGACTTAAGCAAGTGTTGGTACTCCATTAAGAGGCAAAAGACAAATCTGGGCACTTGAAAACAACTCAAATCTCAGCAACAATGGAAAACCTTCTTTGTTTGTTCTAAGCCCTTATTTCTAGATCTTGGAAGTAAGTCTGTTCTTTACAAAAATTCCACACAAGAGTAGTGGTCAAGGAAGTGCAAACATAAGTCAAGTTACTCAAATCTTCTGAAAGACAAAAATGTACAAATGATAAAAAAGAAGGGGCAGGCAACTGGGCAGAAACTCAAACCTCAGCACTCATTGAGGGTTCAAAAGGCACTGGCATCCACCATGGGTTACCAGGGTGGGCAGCAGTCATTGGAGCATCTGGTAGCCAGTGCCATGATCTGTTCGACAAACTGTATGCAAGAACGTCTCGGCCCCCCTTGGATGAGAGATAAAGGATGTCGTGTTGGCCTAAGCATTGAAACTCCACAAAGTTGATCCACTTTTGAAGCTCCTGGCAGAGTGCTTTTGGCAGCCTCTCAACCTCAATCCATTCTCGCTGTACTGGGTTGAGCTTCCAGATCCCAATGCTCTGTGGATTAGGTGATCGAGAGTGTGAAAAAATATTGTCAACACCTCCTACTACCATTAAGCATCCAAAATGTTCGATAAGATGCGGACGCATGATAAATTCTGGAACATGCACAATTTCGCTCCAACTGTTTTTCTCTATGTCTAATCCCACTAGCATCATAGGCTCCCTGGAAATCACATACATGAAACCATTGCAGAAGACCCCAGATTGGTGGCAATCAGTTGGTGCAACAACTGGAGAAAACTCATTTGCAGTTTCAATCCGATTGCCTGTTGCAGAATCATATATCTCAGTAGTCAAATCCATTGTCCCTGTGACATTCCAGGCAGTAATGATTTTGAATGTCTTTGCTGAAGAGTTTGCAAGAAATCCGATGCAGGAACGCAACCCAACTGATTGCACTGGAGGCACTTTCTTGACTGCACCAGTTACAGGGTTACAAACAACATAAGAATCATACACATATGGAACTTGTGGTGCTCCAAAACCTAAAAGCAGGAGTCCACTGTTGGAAGCAACAAGGGCTGGTTGATGATGGCTATTGTTATGTTGACCATCAGCCCATAAGGAACCTGGCATCAGCATCTGGTGCCAAATTTTGAAAACTGGGTTGAAGAATGCAAACCCAACTGTCTTCTGAATTAAGTAGCAAGGTTTCTGCGAGCAGAAGAGATCGGTCCGAAGTTCCAAGAATTTTGGGCTCATGAAAAGAGAATTCCAGTACTTGCAGACAGTGCAGAGGCGGAGAAGGCTAGGCAAAGGCAAGCTGGCCAGTATTCTCTCCAAAAGCTCTTGTGGTAATTTCCTCCAGATTTTCTCTTCCATGCTTGAGCAAGAGTTCAGCTCTTCTTCAGAGCCATCAAAATGGTGGGAAGAATGTGGCAGACAGGCGATTAACGAGAGTGGATCCATCAAGAGTGCAAGCCTCTATACACCTGGATGCAGAAGCAATTCAAGAGTTCATCAGTTCCTGCGTAAGCAATTTCAAAACCCCACCAAGCAGAGTTGGTTACCAAGAAAAGATTCAGTCCTGAAAGTATTTGTAAGACAGATGCAGAAAAGAGGGCAATTTCAACAAAATACTCAAACCCTGGCCCTAAAACATGAGAAGCCACAGAAAGAAAGCATCACAGGATCCTGATCAGACCAACAATGCTCTTAGCTGCTTGTCAGGCCCATCTGAAGAACAACATAATGTGCAACTGAGGGAGAACACAATAATGAGAGGAACAGCAATCTCACAAACCCTTAGCCTTGAAACCTGAGCTGCAAAAGGTCCCATAAAAAGTACTGAATATCTGCAACTGTTTAGAATCAAATGACAACTGATGATATTACATGTGGATGAGACATGGACAGTAGCACAATAACAAGATGCGCAGCAGTATGGTAGAAATTCTCTGTTTTCCAGAAGGCTCATTCAAGGTGGTGATGAAGAAGAAGATGGCATTTACCCAAAAAAACATTACAGAACCTGTTTTGATGGAAGGAGAGGCAGGAACAGCTGCTGTGCATCACAAATGTGAAGCATGAAGTCTTATTTGCTCCCCAGGATTCAGAGAGGAAAACACATCATGCAAGAAGTCAACACCATGAAAACAAATGGAAAAGTAGAGTGAGAAGATGGAGAAGATAAGGAAATGCTTACCAAGAAAGGTTCCCCTGCCTGGCTGGCTTCTTCACCAGATCCAAACAACACAGGTGTCTGTCTCCCAGAGAATTTCCAGATTTTACAGCAAACAATCTCAGAGGTTGGCCATGGCATGGTTCTGTTCTGGAGAAGATGACAAATCTCCAGTGGTGTCAAGCTTCCAAGTGTGATGAGAAAAAACAAAATCTATAATGATGAATATTACTTCCCAACAACTCCTCCTGCATCTGCTGCTTAAGTGAAGACAACAATAACACTCTTAACTGATTGCAGTTAAGAACTCCAGCAGTCCCCGTCTGACAGTGACAAAAGATAGTACCTACCATGCTCTGTGATGAAGCGAACTCTTTTCTCTGTGCAGAGGGAGCAGCAGCGGATGCTCTCAAAGGACAAAAGAAAGCGAAGTAGGCGAGGAAGATACTTACATTACACAACTACCGGCTGCGACATTGTTTTGTACTTCAGACTTGGCGAATTGATGAGTACGATGACGCCCTCCCTCATCCTCTCACACCGAGTCCTCGTTGCAATCAAGCATCGTGTGGTTGCTTCAATGGCCAAAACAGATTCGGAAACCTACCACGCTGTGCTCAAGAAAATCAACTCCACGCGTAAAAGAAGCAAGAAGAGAAAGCCGAAAGACACGACAGTCAGTCAGACAGAAGACAGAAGAGAGAACGGTAAAAGGACAGATGAGAAGGGAAAGATACAAGGAGACGAAAGAGGAACAGAGTTTTAAGGGTTTTCACACAACGTCCTGCGTCCGAACTACTTACTGGAGCCGAAAGCAAGCGAGGGTTGTTGTTGTTGTTGTTGCTGTTGTGCTGTTGCTGACATTTCTAGATGTCTGGTTGTTGCAAGTTGAGATCCGGTCACACTTCTCGAGGAAATCCTTGTCTCTCTCGAAGCTAATGGCTGTCGTAACCTCAGAAACACATCGTCTGCTTCTTCCACTTCCTAACGGTCAGGAAAGTAGTAGTACTTCGTCGGGTCCAACCAGCAGCCATCGGTTCAAGGAGGAGGAGGAGAAATCGGTGCCAGTCCTCCGTCGGCACTTGACCCTGCTCGATGGAATCAGGTCTGTGTCACTGAACCAAAACTGTTGATGCTGTTTCTTGTTGCAATAGATATTCAGCAATTCCAGTATTACAGACAGACACTCTTTCAGAAAAGGCAGGAAGACAACCTAATTGTGTCAGAATCATGATCATGATCATGATCTCATGATGCCAGATTGTTGCTGATGCTTGTTCTATCAAAATCCTGCTTGTTGCACGGATGAGTATGTGTGCAATTTTGTTTGTGGGGTCTTTTTTGTTGTCATCATCTCTAAGAAATATGCCAACATCTTTTGCTGATGTTATGACAAAGTTTTGGGGATCTGTCAAATACAAAACTTTCTTCCAGTTCCAATGAAGAAAACCTGTGTTATGATGATGGCAAATGCAGTGTGCAGTTGGCAATCATCATAGGGAGTGGTATATTTGCATCACCGGGTGTGGTGTTGCAACATACAGGCAGTGTGGGGCTTGGGTGCATAGCATGGCTGGCTGCTGCATTCATGGCTCTCTGCTCTGCTCTTGTGCATGCAGAACTGGGAGCTGCAATGCCCCAAGCTGGTGGCAATGCTTACTACTTCAAGGTCTGCCCCTGGAGTTTTTGTTGCTGTTGATTCCCTGCAACTCTGGTATCTAAAACTGGCATTGGGGAAGTACACATGGAATATGCATAGCTGAGGTGATGTGAGAGTCAGAAAAATACCAATTTGTTCATTTGCATAAGAAGATTGCCAAATATCATGAGGGATTCTTATTATGTTGTGGGTTGGTGATCTCAGGTGGCATTTGGTGATGCTTTCTCATTTGCATTCATTTGGACCATGTTTTTTGTTCTTGTCAATGGGAGCTTGGCCATTGTTGCTATCTCATCTGCTCGCTACTTTCTCATTGGGGTATGTAACTATGGTCTCAATGAGGTTTTCAGAATCTGATCATTGTTATTGGCAGGGTTTGTCATTGGGTATGTAAAATGGAAGGCATGCATTTCCAGTGTTACTGGAGACTGTTTGTGTTGTGGGACAGATTACAGGGGCCAACATTACTGAAATAGATTTGGACTCAGATCCTTGGTCAAAAGCAATTGCCATAGCTTGTGTGGTGGGCTTAACAATTTGTAATTGCTTTGGTAAGTTACAACATTATGAACATATTCACTGATCACCATTGTTTCTCTACATTTTTTCTCTTCTTAGACTTGTGATTGAGGAGGGATGAAGTTTCTTGCACTTTTTTGGTTTCCCTTAACTCTGATGTGATTTTGTGGCTGTGTCCTTGCAGGTGTGGTTGTCAGCAATAGGCTGCAAAACATCATCAGTCTGATCAAAGTTGTACTGTTACTTCTGCTGGCTGTTGCAGCCGGTACGTTCTTGTGGGGCAGCATAGATGTACTGCAAACTAACCTGCACCAACCTTTTGCAGGCAGCACTCCTTTTGGGTTTGGTCTGGGCACAGTGGCAGCTCTTTGGGCATTTTCAGGAGGGTATGTTGCTCAAATCATGCATTCATAATTCTTAGTGTTGTAGGACACAACGACTTTGAATATCATGCAAATGTGGAAGTATGATGAGACAGCTATGAGTTCATGCCAGAGCTCTGGTAGTAAGTGGAAAAAGGTCATTTCATGTGGAAGAGCAACTCCTGAGTTGGTTTGCTAAGTCAGTGCTCTTTTTTGAGATACTTGAAAACTGAGGTTTATTTGGTGAAGTGTGATGTAGGGGGGACATTGTCTATCTAGCTGAGGAGATGAAGAACCCAGCCAAAGACATACCACATAGTACCATTGGTGGAATCTCACTTGTTGCAGTTATTTATGTGGGTCCTACTTAACCACATAAGTTTCCTCCCTGGTTAGTCTTAGACCAACTGCTGCTTGCATTGTCTAGCATCTGGGTTTGAGAATTGTCACAGTGAGATTATGTGCCCTGTGCTGCATTGAAGCTGCAAAAGCTTTCAAGTTCTGTGGGTATTTCTTGCACTCCCAAATCACCTTTACTGAATCTGAGAATTCAATTGCAGCATCAAGTGATTATATGAACTACTCCTAGATCAGAGGACTGAAAAGGTTGCTTCCTTTTGTTTTGAATATGATCTATTTTGTGACTAGTTAAGTAGTGAAGCATATGAAGTATCCATAAGCTTATAATGGCAATGTTTTGATTTTTGAACAGCTGATCATCAACTTCATCTACCTTTGTATTTTGCCTGCTGCAGGCAAGTCGAATTTGATCACCTGCATTGGACTGTTTATGTTCTGGTGTTCCTATTTTTGGGCACTTTGAATAGAATAACACAAATTGTGTCCAGGAAAAGTTTTTAGCAAACCTAGAAGTATCTGTAAACTTCTTAGGCTTGTTGGGTGCTTCTCTGAGTCATATTGATTTGGATGCAGATGTGAAATTGTCATCTGTCATTGCAATTGATGCAACCAAAACAGCTCTCGGGCCTTGGGCAGGCTTGACAACATCCTTGCTTGTGGCAGTCTCTGTGTTGGGCACTGCCAATGCCGTTATCCTTTATGGTGCTCGATATCTAGTATTGGCCTCTGACTCTCTACCACTGGGTTGAATGTGCATGGTGATAGTCTAAATTATTGCTTGCACATTTTGTGGCAGTCTGCTTAGATGATATGGTGACAACAATCATGTTCTTGTAGTGTCTGATACAGTAGTTCTTTGCCATGCATGTATGGGGGCAGTATGCAGCAGCAAGGGATGGACAGGTACCCCAGATGCTGACTTGTTTAAAGCTTCTGGGACAACAAAATGGTGCACCATATGTTGCATTGCTTGCCCAGGTAATTCTATCTGAAGCTAATAGGGATGGATCATCTTCTCACTTATGCCCCATTCTTTTAATTGATACGTTTCTGATCATTATCTGTCAAAGTCACATCAATCTGTTTGAGTGGCTCAAAATTCACATACCAAGTGTAATGCACATCAAAAGGTGTATAAGGTGTTCCTCTTCTTATTGTTCTAATGCTGAATGTGTTATTTGCTGGTTGCACAATTCCTTCAAGGACTCTTACCTATCATGGTTAGTGTAGACTCCAAAAATTCCAGCCCAATCCCTTAGAAGTTCTTCATCACTGGAATACTGTTCCTTATTAGGCATTGTATGAAACTGTGTTTCTTGTTTGCTGCTTTCTCAATGCAATGCTTTGCAATCATGCAGGGAGCAATCTGTGTCCTTCTGTTGCTGCAATCCAGTGCCTTTATTGAGGTAAACATACTCTTCAGCATTGCCAACAATTCACCCTGTGTGTACAATTGCAGGTTTGCACTAATCATGGAGGTCTTTCATGACATTGTTTCCAACCAGTCATCTCCATGATTGCTTATGCATAATTATGACATTATATGCTATGGGTGTCTCAAAATTTCAGCTGCTGAGCTATTTTGGGATAGCATCATTTCTATTCCAAGCTCTCACTGGTGCTGCCCTCATCAGACTACGTCATTCCTTACCTGGCCTCCACCGACCATATTCTGTGACCTTCTACCCTCTTGCACCCCTCATCATGATTTGTTTTTCCTTGTAAGTTTATCCTGTTTCCTCTCTCATCTTCTCCAGCTTAAGTTTTGATGTTAAAGCATTAACTTCAGTGTACATATTTGGTGCTACATTGCTAGGCAAGGAATGATATGCAGTGAAGAGAAAAAGACAATAGTTGAAGTATGAGTTTGTTGCAATTTGGTGATGAAAAAAGAAGAGATTAATGTTGGCATGCTTGGATTGCTAAGTTTGCATATCCTTACCTTGTGCAGGTATTTGGTGGGATCAACATTTGTGTCAAATCCTCTACTATCAAGTTTAGTCCTAGTCTTTATTGCTGTTTCTTTCCCTGTCTATTTCCTCTTTGTATGTCCACCCTAACTTTACATGCTGTAAATCTGGGGCCTCCAGCACCCTGAACTTATCTATTTAAAAGTGGAGTGGTGGGTGGATAGGTAAGGTTCAAAATTTTAGAAGAAAAAAACTACAATACAGAAGAGAAGAGTGTAGATGGAGATGCTTGGATAAGGAGTAGGAAGTTGGACTGTGAGTGGAAAATGGGAGCCATCATGGAAGGAGGTTGTGTTCCAAGGTTGTTGCAAAATTATGTGTAGGGTAAAACCCTGAGGTAGGAGCATGCTTAAAGCATCATTCAGACCTGATGTTAGGGCTTATAGTGTCAGGCAGCCTCACATTTAGATAAAATCATAAAGAAAAATACACTTCTGTAAGTTACCACTAACCAAAGATGTTAGGTACAATTTGGTGTTCTTCACACCTAGGTTCATGTTGCCCTAAGTTAGGGCTTCATTGTTGGGAGGAATTCACCACTGTTGTAATGGATATCATCATGAATGTCACAATCAAGATTACTATGATAAATGTTAAGTGTAATAAATATTGCGTTAGACCCCACAATGAAGATTGTGCTATGTAACATTGAGCTAAAAATGGTCTCTTTACATAGGATTGAGTCAAGACTCAAAATTTAGGCTTTAGGTTAGGCTTGCATGTTAATTATCACAAATGTTAATGTCAAGTTAACATCATATGTCAGCAAGAATGCCACATCATTGATAATGCTACATAACAATACATTTGTGAATGCACCCAAAAATTAACTTAGCATTGGCTTAGCATTTAGTGTGAATGATGTTTAAGGGGCCTAAGAAAATTACCTTGTCCTATGGCTCTTATTTTGAGAATTTCTCCCAAAGGGTGAGGCAAAGGTTATCGTGAACCTAAACATTTGTAGATCTTAGGTAAGGAGCAGGTTTTTACTAGTGTTGGTAGGTTTTGATAGATTAAGGTTTGGGTTTGACATCAATTTTTGTGAATCCTCATTAGGTTCAAAATTTTGTTGAAATTAGATTTGGATTAGACCATGAAACTACTTTTGTTCAATAGGGACCCATGGTTTTAGGAAGGGCTATAAGTTCAAGCTAAAGATGGTGACAACCAATTTTGAGAATATAATTTATATGCAAACAAGTAGACGATTTCACACACACTAAAGACAATTCATTTTTTTCTTGGGGGTGCGAGTTGGGGGCTGTTGTGTTCTCAATAATGTCCCTCAAGTTCTTGATATGTTCCCGATAACATCACACTTTTATCTCATATGGTTTGTCCAAAGTTCTTCTCTTTTCATTTATGGCGGTAGTCTAAATGAAGGCATTACATCTTCACATAAGAACTTTAATTTTGAGGAGCTTCCCAAGTTGTGATTTTAAAAAATAATTATTTTATTTTATGGGCTAATCAAAGTGATTCATTTCTCCCAAAGCAACTAAGGAAACACCCATCTAATAAATAGACCTAATGATAGGTACCTTCTTGCAAAAAGTGAAACTCAAACTTTGATCTGATTGTTGGACTTTTTTTAAACATGTTCAAATTCTTTAGCCATGTAAGTGCAACTTCTGAAAAGTGCAGCAATCAAACAAAAAAGGAAAGTTATTAGTTTCAATTGTCATACATAATAATTAATACATAATCTTTTAGCTTCGATGTTGTGGGCTAGTAGAACAAAATTAATAAAATCAAAATAATAATAATTGAATGCAATGTAGATGGAACAACACCTAATTTTAAATCAAACTAAAGTGTAAATTCTTTGAGAGATTTTCATAATGAAACATGTTATAAATTAAAAAAATCACTCTTAGAATCGCACTCCAAACCAAAAAAAAGTTAAAAATCAAATAAAATGTTCCTTCGGAGACCACTAGTTCTTACAGCTACTCCTTCAGAATATGAGAAATTTTACACCTATAAGAAGGCATAATTTCATCCACATTCTTAAGGAGTGTTGCAATATACCTCTTTTCGAGGAAATCCATTCACAAATATAAGGTACCTTGCAAAATACCTGAGGAATTTTCTGGCAGTGCATTCCATAGGAGAAGAGAGGAGGTGGAAGATGTGTGGATGATGAGAAGGAAGTTGGACCACAAATCAATGATGGGATCATGGATTGCACTCCAAGCTTGTAGGAAAAGGCTTGATAGATACAAACATTTCAAGCTAATTCTTATCAAGAATGCTTTGATATGTTGTTGGAAACCTTGGAAAGAGGTTTTCAAAATTGGTTGGGTTGTTTGTATCTGGAGACTTGTTTCATAAACATTGTTGCTTCTTGGTCCCTTGGAGAAAGAAACTTCACATCAATCTGAATTTCAGTAAAATTTTGGCTTAAACTTGAATGGTACCATTAATGGCTCTTGGTTCCATTAAATGGTTAAATTCAACATTCCTTAAACTTGGTTTTATTCAACTAAGTTCCTTAAACTTGTTCAACTAACCAAGTTTTAACTAAGTTCAACCAAGTTCCTTAAACCAAGTTTCAACTAAGTTCAACCAAGTTCCTTAAACTTGGTTTTATTCAAGGTAAATCATTCAAGGTTTTATTTATTAATGGTACCATTAAACTTGGTTATCATTCAAGGTTAGAGCCATTATGTGATGGATAAAGCCCTTGGCCTCAGACTCTATTGAAATAAAGGCTTGCATGAGGCGGAGTTGCGCGTGATCATTACTTGAGTAAGGCTTTTGACAAAGGGCTTTACCATGTGCTAAGACCTTGTCAAAATTTTGTACTTTCCTTGTGAAACTCAACAACAAGCATTACGCTTTTTGAAATGCCTGTGCTATGAAAGAAAAATTATACACAGGAAAGTGCCCTCCAATTACACTACAAAATTTTGATGAGGTCTTTATGTGATGAGCTAGTCTGCTCCTTTCTTAAAGCACACAAAAGGCTTGGTTTGGTTAGTTGATTGATGTGAACTGGAGTTAATTTTACAGGCTTCTGATTGTGAAATCTGTGAAAATTGAAGCCAAGAGGAAGATATGTGCATACAAAATTTCCCCTGTTTAAGAGCAAGTAAGAAGGATTACACTATGCCATTAGTAGCTAGGCAACCCCACAACTCCTTTAACAAAACATGAATTTTGTGATGAAACTATTCTAAGGTAAAAAAGCAAAAACCCTAGATATGGCAAAACCTGTAAGACACGTGAAAAGGCACATGTAGGAGATTGGATTTTAGCTTGAGAGGGACACCTTGGGGAGCAAAGATCATATATAGGGTATCTCTGTAGAGATTGCCAAGACAAAGCACAAAATTCTCCTCAAAGGTCTAAAAGCCAAAAACAATCATTTTCTCAAAGGGGTGCACACACCAACAGATGGAACTTAAGGAGGAAATTTAGAAGAGGAAAAGTTTTTAAATGACATTTAACCCTGCAATTAACCCAGGGAATGTTGGACATTAGACCTTAAGGAGACCTCATAAGCCTATCAATCTTGTTTCATTTCTTTGGTAGGGCATATTGATCTATGCAAAACCTATTGGGACAACTAGTTGTGTTTGCCCATACATGCTTGGTAAAGCCTAAAATCATACCATCATGTCTACTGTCTTAGGGCAATAATAAGTTTTTATAACATAAAGGGCAACAACAATAATTTTTTTTGATTGGTTAAAAATTGATTTCACTATGATTTTTGTTATTAAATTTTCATCAAAGCCTTATTGAAGTTTTAAAAATAACATCAAATTAATTAAAAACATTTATATCTCAAAAACGAATTTTATATTAAAATTTTAATTTATTCTAAAATTGACATGTTTTATTTTAATCAATTCTTGCATAGTTTTTCAAATCAATTTTTTAAGAATCTCATTAATAAGACTTAAAAGAATTGAAGCTACTTATTTGTATGTTTATCAAACAAATTTCAGTTAAAAAATTAGTCATATGAATTGTCTTTTTACATTTCATAGTGATATGAAACCTTGTGATACAAAAAGGCAAGTGACAACCCAAAAAAAAATGATACAAAGACATGATTAAATCAGTTTTTTTTACATTCATATTTTGAGAAGAAACCTAACAAGTAGATGGGTAGACTTCAAAACAACCCATCAATGGGATAGGTGCACCCAAAATCTACACATATGCATCCATTAGCTTGGGGCAATAAAAAGGTCAGGAAGGTGTAGATTCATCTGCCAAATCGTGGGAATTTGTATGAGAGAAAATCCATTCTTAGGTAGCCTAAGGTTGTTTGTTGAATTTTGTGATCTCAAAAATTTGATGACTTTTTGCAAAAAAAGAAAAAGTTGAATTTATACTAGAAGAACACATTCCAAAAAAAATCCAATTTTTTGTCAAAAAATTAACAAAATGTGTGGGAATAAAAAGCATTGTAGCGTATGTGAATTGGTTGAAAAAAATTACATCTTTTGTAATAGTTTTATGGAAGAATAACAACCTTAAATTAGACTCCTGAAATGATTAATATATATTAATCATTCCAAGGTTGATTTTACTTCAATATTCAAAATGTTATATCAAGGCTTCTTTTCTAGGCTTAATAATGAACAATTATATGTTCATATTTTAAAGTTTCATATATTCAAATTCATTTAAATGATCTAAAAAATATTCATTATTCATAAGTTATAAAGATGGCTTTCAGATTAAATCTAAGTTTCATAAGGATGTATAATTAAAAATTATAGTATCAGATTTTTTATAGATCAAGTTAAATTTCAGTACATGATGATATTTAAAGTTTTTACAAATGACATGATGTATTACATCATTTCCAACTTCTAAGTGACATCTTTTAAATCCAATCCTAATCAATATGTTATAATTTATAAGATGATTCATATAACAGTATCAATTGGGTTCTTGAAACAAGAAGCGTAGATTTAAAAAATAAAATGCAACAAAATAATCAAACTCACTTTCATGCATTTAAAGTGATTAATCTTAACTTCATATTAGCCTTTTTGTGTTTGTGAAATTTTGCACAAATGTGACAGAAAGTTCATATAAAGGATATGGTTATTTTTAGTCACATTTATGTCTTAGGAATATGTCACAAATGATAAAAGAAAACATTTTTTGACGGTAGACTTTTGGTGAACTGGAATCTGGGCTCTTTTGATAGATGACTTTGCCTTGGTTGTTCTCCAAAGCTCACTTTAAAGGCCTGAATACATTTTGCAATCCAAATTGCAGTTGGCAGTTTTTGCCTTCAAGGAGATTGATATGAACACCAGCAGCAGCAGCACAGAGTGTTTATGTTGGTGAGAGATTGAGATGTGTATGGATTGAACTCCGCTGTTTTATGACACAAACCCATGTGGAGCATGTGGCAATCTGGGTCAGATAGATTAGATCATCACATTTCCATTATCACCTGCATTGACAAGGTGGTTGGGACCAACCAGGGATATGCAGCACACAGCTCCATTGGCAGCTGATAAGAAGGCTGCTCATCATCATCATCACGAGGAGAGGAGCAGCCGAACAGAGTGTTGATGTGTTGGTGAGAGCTTGAGACGTGTATGGATTGTTCAGGCAGGTTTTATGACACTAACCCATATGGAGGAAATGGAAATCTGGGTTAGATAGAATAGATCATCACATTTCCATCATCACCTGCAACAACAAGGCGGTCGGGACCAACTAGGGATATGCAGCGCACACCTCCATTGGCAGTTGCTCCCAGTCCATATAAGCATTGTCCTGTCAAGAGCTCATGCACCAACAAAGTTCCATCTCCCCCTCCACTCCATGCCAGGGGCCCTGTTAAATCCCCCAGCTCTTTTTTGTGAGGACATGACATGCATGACTCTCTGAAACAGTGGTACACTGACTGTACACACACCTTTGGTACTGTTCTTGATCTGTTGTTTCATAACAGGAAGAAGGCCTTGACCATGATCCCTTTCTTTGTTCATCAAAATGCAGAAAACTCCACACACACACACACACACCCATGATGCTCCATTTATCAACACAGTAGAAATGTCCAATATTGTCACTATGCACCTAACACTCTGGGGCTTGGTTCCAATGCTTTTTAGGTCATGGGAAGTGTTCAGAGAGAAACTCTCGACAAATTGGCAGGTGTGGTGGAAGGCATTAATTACCAGAAACATAAAGACTGTATATGAAATCCCGATGGCTTGACAATGTATGTAGCACTCGGAATGACTTTCGTGGATCCAAAACCTTCAGATTGTTGTCAGCACCTGCAGTCACAACAATGGGGCCAACTCCTGAAGCAGTGTAGGATACTGCTATGTTTGACAAGGCTCCCTTAGACCCCTCTGTATTGTTCCTGCAGAATATAAGACATTTCATTGGTGTTTTGTTCTATCACATTTGTGCTGAGCACTACTTGTTGATGAGGAATCAATATCTTAGATTTCAGATATCTATATTCCTTTGACACGAAGATGAGGATCAAGATGAAATTCCATGCTTCTTGTATCCCTCGGTCCGTAAGTGGCAGGAGCAACTCTTCTAGGAGACTTTGGAGATGGCAGCAGCAGGAGAGAAAAAAACATGATCGTGATTCATGAAGCAAAAGACGTACCTGTGTAAAGCCACAGACTGAACTGGTGCTTTTGCTCTGAAGTCCCACACTTGGAGAATCCCATCTTGGCCTCCTGTGAGGAAAACCTGTTTCCAATCCTCGCCAGAGGATTTCGTTCTGCTGGTGTTGTCTTCAAGGCACTCCAGCGCGGTCAGATGACCTTCATGTGCGTTTTTGCAGTGGAGAAGTGCTGTTGCTCTGGCTGCATCCCACAAGATGACTTCGCCTTCCCTTGATCCGCTGACAATGGAACCCTGAGAGCTCAAAGCGAAACCCATGACTGCACCTTTGTGGCCTTTCAAGCATGCCACCGACTTGAGTTGAAGCCGGCTCAAATCCCAAAGCATCAACGTCTTATCATAACTGGAACTCACTGCCAGGGATCCTTCTGCACCCGCTTTCACTGCAGAGATGGACGCCGTGTGCCCCTTCAAATCATGGCAACGAACCACCTTCTTGTCCCACAAGCAAAGCTTGCTATCCATGCCACCACTGAGGATGCGCCCATCTTGCAAATAGTCCACACATGTCACCCATTCCGTGTGTCCATATTGCTTCCCATACAAAGTGCGCAGAAACTTCCTTTCTTGACAATCGATGATGTAGAGCGCATGATCTGCGGACCCTATGCATGCCTCTGTTCCTCGCACACTCATGCACAGACTCGGACGATCGGACACATTCACCACACTTCCTGCGCTGTCTGATGGACCCTTCATCCATTCCCGTGATATGTAGTTTGCTGCTGGAGCAGCACCTCTCAACCCAGGGTGAGGTTGCGGACAGTATGCACTTCGACTAGACGATGACGAGGACTCTGCAGCCTCAACTGTTCTTGCTTGCATAGTTGCTGCAATTGCCTGCGCTGCCACTGATCCTCCTCCTCCTCCTCTAGCATTCTCCTTCTTTTCGCTGCTGCCTGACATCATGCAGGCAGCAACTGTAGTGCTTATCGACTGAGGAATGAGCACTTCTGAAGGACTATTCCTGCTGCTGGTGATGCTGCCCGGTGGCGGAGGAGTAGCAATCTTTCTACCACCAGAAGACTGCTGCTGCTGCACCTGCTGGCTGTTTCCATTTGTGTTTGATGCAAAGGAAGAAACCGTTCCAGGTGGTATTCTAGAGTCGGGGCTTATGCTAAGTCTTCTCAAATGGTTTAAGGTTCTGGACGTTGCATGGTTTGCAAGCACGCTCGCTGCGCAAGCATGATCATGACCATGAGAGCTGCGACTTCTATCGGATCTCATCCCAGTAGTACTGCTGTTGTTGCTACGATCCTCACGATTTCCCGTAAAAGAGCTTGTCAGGCCTATTTTGCTTTCAGAAAATCCTCTGTGAACTGATAATTTTCCTCCTGCATACACAGCGCCTGCGTCCGCCGCCACGTTGCTGCAGTTACTTGCATTCACGCGTAATGATTTAGGATCAGCAGCAGCTGTCAATCTTCTGCCGCCGACTGTAGAAGAAGCACTACTCCCTCCCCTAATCATGCTGGGCCCCTTCATACTATTTGCACCATCAGAAGTAGTACCGCTGCTGCCGGTCCTTCCAATTACACTATTACCACCACCACCACTAGTATAGTTTCTCAAAGCAATTTCTCCCACTCCTACTCCTCCTCCTCCACCACCACCACCATAGCCCCCACTGCAATTGCCACCACGTCCCCTCATGCTTCAATCCTTGTGCAGGACACGATCTTTGGTCAATTTCTGTGGAACAAAATTTGTGAGCATCAGGATCAGGCATGATTTAATTCATGTTTGTGAATCTTGATCACTTGTGCTTTCATCTTTGGGAAGAATAAGAGTTGCGAGGATTTGGTGCTGCAGAGTTTTGTGATGATTATCAGTGAAAGCAGAAAAGAACCGCCTTGTCGCTCGCTGCGGCGCGCATACGCGGGTTTGGACTTGGGACGTAATGGGGAGGAAAGGAAGTTAGGAGTTGACGGGTGGTTGCTGCCGGGCGGAGAATTTCCTACACGAAGAGACACCGCCCGTAGAAAAACCAACTAGCTTTGATATGGTTATTTTTAAATATACAAAGAAATTGCTCCAACCGGCCATAATAATAATTGCTTTAATCTCAATTATTTTATCACTTTGTAATGATCCTAAAACAAACACAGATAATAGGAATAATACTACCATGGCATCCAAGGTTTGGGGACAGGGTTTTTTTTTTGTTTTGGTTTTGTTTTGTGTGTTTCATCCACAAGAGGAATTAGGCAAATTTGGATACAGGTCAGAGAAGAAAATACAAATATTTCAGCATACTCCTATATTTTGGCAATCTACTGAAACCTATTGTTTAAATATGGCGATTTCAGGGGAAAAAAATCCTTTGTATGTCTTTTTGCCAAAAAAATTTCCCCCAAAAAAGAATTCTGGTTCAACTTGGGGATCTTCCATTTGGTAAGCCCGACCCACTAGTTAAACTTCTTTATGAACCCCTCCAGACTTAAAGAAGAAAAACCCTATAAAAATAAATAAATAAATCGAGGACGGGAACCCATATAGCAAAAGTACAAGGCAAATGAGAATACAAGTAGACACAACCCAAAGAAAAACAAAAGCAAACAATCAACAAAAATCAGGTAAAGACCTTATGCAAAGAGGTCATGGCTATGAAATGCCAATCAATGATGACAAAAAAGACCTAAGATGAAAGAGTTGTCATCTACCACAAATTGGCTAATGATGGAGGTGCACTAGCTATGATGTGTGAAAGAGATGAAGAACATTGACCAAGTGCAACAGCCCACTGAAGAATTATTATGGCTTATGCATGTTGCAGGACTATGGACAAAGGTTGTTAATAATAAAAAACAAGTATTGAAGTGACTAAAGGAGATTGCTAATGATGTGCGATAATGGTCTATGCACAAGCAATAAAAAATGAATCAAAACAAAAATGAAGACACCCATACATGTCAATAGTAAGGGAAATGAAATCATTGTTTGGTGCTCACTCAATGTATGATCATGTCTTTTCCGAAGCAGCCATCATTGTTGCATGTGTTATCATCATCGATGTTTGTTGCACAATATTTGTGCGAGTCGGGTCAACAATGATGATGTCCATCAAGGTCCGAAAACCATTGTTGGTGATAAGGATATCCACTCCTCGTCAAGTGTGGTGAAGGAAAAGGTGGGAGACCTCCCTTTAAACATGTGCTCCACTCTCCAAAATAATAGTTATGATAGTATTTCAAATTGTATCATGAGTTATTATACGATCATTCCCATAAGGGCATCGAAGCAAATGAGTACATAGATCATCAATGGTATGACCACATTAACATTGTGAAAAATGGGCACTCGTAGATTTTGCCAAGCCAAAATGGGTACATAATGTTGTAAGGAAGTGGGTTAACGATAAACGAAATACAGGTGTGGTAAGACGAGTTAATAACCAAACACCTACCCCTAGACCCGCACATGAACAGAGATGCGTTCCCACAATATCTAAAGGATCATCTATTAAAAGTAAGGCAAATTCTTGCTCATGTAGGCGATTTTCCAAAGAAGCTTGCAATTAAGGATAAAACTGAACCACTAAGTTTTCAAAAGGTGGGACTTGAGAACGAATAACCTAGGGTATCCAAGCCTAGGTATTTCATAGTGCCATTTGGAATAGGGAAAGACCAAACTCAACATGTGCTATTATATTTAGAAGAATAGGGTGATCATCTTACTAGAAACGAATGGTAGGCGCAAGAACAATTAGTGCCCAACATCCCAAAAATGTCGGGGCATCAGTTTAAACCACAGAAGGGAGGTCAAGCTCACTTGAAAAAGCAAGAAGAATGGCCTGATGATGAACTAGGTGACCGATAGAACCACTAAAAGATCCTGCACCAAGTAACTTCTCCAATGTAACTATGGTATGAATATCAAACTTAGTGTAATGTTGCAAAATACCTCAAAATGGAAACACTATACGAAGCAAATAGCTAGGATGTTGGGCACAACAAAACAAAAACACCTCAAAAGCCGCCTGAAGATCTACAAACATAGGAAGGTTAGATATCGTCCCAAGATCCTCATGAAAAGCTTTAGCCACAAATGATTTAACGAATGATCTAGATTCCACTAGTGCGCCCAAAATATGAAAACCCAAGTTAGAAATAAGAAAGTTAGGAGGAAGTGATATAGAATGGTACAACTTATGTGAGAACTGAACTTTACTAGTTGCATTGAAAGCCCTAATGTAACAAACTTTTGTTACAATCATAAGAAAACATAACCACATTTGATGTGGGACCTATTATATGCATATCATTTGCCAACAAAAGGAAAACACAAGTAGGGTGGGTTGTTGCTATAGTGCAAAGAGCGTGGAGGTGAGAGATAGCAAAAAACACTCCTCCCAATGGGTCTTCCTGTCATGTACTTGATTCTGATGAAATGATTAGGAGATTCCCATGTCAAGAAGCCTATGAAAAATATAATGGGGATGGGCATGCATAAAATCATCGAATGAATCAAAAAAGTTAATATAAAAAATCGAATGAAGACTGTAACTCTTGATAAATGGTTGACTGTGACACCGAATTAAAGGTGTTACAAACATCCACCTATAGCACCACCTAATCTGGGCGCAAATCTAACATTGCTTGAACACCATGAACCACTGTTTCACACTCACCATGAATCATTACACCAAACTGATGAAGATTAAAATGCTCCATGAAAATATCCTTAAACTAAATAGCCAGTGTGTGGACAACTAGGCAATAGGTCATGTCATTGATCATGATGGGATATATGTTTCCAGACTATTTTCCCAATGTTAAAAGTTGATATGTAAAAAATAAAAGCGAAACTGAGGGTGGAACATGACCTTTAACAATATGCCCAAATACCTCGAAAAAGAGGTCGAAACCACTCGCACAATCATTTGGGACAAAACAATTTTGTAAAAGTTCATACATCATACTTGAAAGGCCATTGGAAAAAAGATGTGTTGAACGAGCCAAAGCAAAAATAAATGCTTCCCAATCAAAGTAACATTGGTCTTAGGATGGAAATCATTATCAAAAGGGACATATTAACCTCAACAAGTGGATGGAGAAGGCTTTCACTCCCATGGTCTCATCAAATGGGGTTGTAGGTTTGTTTGGAGCTAGTGCATGTATTGTTCAAGTGTATTCCCTTACATGAATAAAGGCTTGTGCACATGCATAATCGTGCTAATGGAGGTGGGGTAGGATCTAGAGTTGATTCCAAACATCTACGAGAAGTTAAAGCATGTGTTCTAATTGTGTGTTCCTGTTGTAATGTCTCCAATTGCTAAGTAGGATCTAGAGTCCATTCCACTCATCTATGAGAAGTTAAAGCATGTGCTCTAACCATGTGTTCTTCCTATAATGTCTCCTAGTTGCCACCCATGTAATGATGCAAACGAACATGAATATTTTGGTGGCCTTTCTCATCACCTCATGGAAGAAAAGACCAACACTAAGAAAGGAATAACAAAAAAACATGCCAAACTACAATATTGAAAGGATCGGATGTTAATCAAAATAAAGGGAGATGCAAAGCCCACTAAACATCAACTCAAAGAGAAGTTTCAAAATGAAAAATGAGAAAAAAAAAGTCTCGTGTATGATAGACAAAAAGTATAGGGGTCAACCTTTTCACCACTATGACAAGCATGTTGAAAATCATAAATTGTGGTGGCACTTGTCAGTTGATGGGTTTAGTGTTAAGTATGGTTGTACCATGGTAAATTCAACATGTTAGCAAATAATCATCTTATTTCGAAGATTGCACATCAAAAAATATTATCTGTTTTCCTTCACAAGAATTTTTTCTTTGAAAAATCTTTTTTCTTTTCAAAATTTCATTTCTAAAAATAATATAACTAGTGTCAAAGTTGCTAAGGTACTATGGTATACTAAAAGGCCTTGCTAAAATTGAGTCAAACTTTGTTTAGTTGATGGGTATAGTCAAGTCACACTCAGGGTACCCAAAAAGGATTATCACATTGCAAAGGTATGCAACTCACAAATTCAATTATGAACTATTTAAAAAATATATATATGTATGTCAAAATTTGAAATGACTAATGATTAGTATAAGTTGCAATGGTCACATAAATGGTTCAATTAAAAAATTCGTCACAATTCAATATCCTTAAAATGTTACAATATTTATTACAATCCTAGTCATAGAAACTATAGTATGATCAGAAAATCGTAATCATAAAAAAATCGTAATTTTTTTTTCTTAGTTTCTTAATTTCTACAAGATGTGTTAGATGATGATATTTGTCATGTAAATGCATTTCTAAGGTTTGGATATATCTAGGTAGCTTTTGGGGATCTTCTCTAGATGTTCCATCTTAAAACCTTTTACTTGCTTTGTTCCTTCCTTCTCTATCAAAATTTTGACATTAGTTGGCCTCTTTCAAGTGCCCTTCATGTGGGGTTTTAAGAGACTTTTGGGCTTATTTTTTTGGATTGCCATAGGTTGGCCCCCTTGGTGCACCAACAAACTTCTCTCCCCATTTCTTATGGAGGGATCGACTTCATTTTCACAAAGTTCATTGTGTCAACGGCCTATTTAAAAAGTTAAACACTTATGCACCTATCATTCCTACTAGATTATTATTGGATTGTCATTTGTTCTTATTGGAGGTGATAGGTGCTAACAATTTTGGTTTTTCCCCTTCTAGGCCCACTTAAAGTTAGCGCATGAACTCTTTCCCCTAGATGTGTTCACTTGCATTCCCCCTTAAATGGGTAGTTTGTAGAAAGGGGAGTAGATCGACTTCAAAAAAACATTTTGAATATATTGCACGACCATTCCTTCTCCACCATCATCTTTGACATGATTTTTTATTCACATTGTGCATGTTTGAAATCCTATATGGGCCCAGGGGTGGGTCCATAACTTTTTTTCACTTGATCATTCCATCTTTCCATTTAGTTCAAATGTTTTTTCCTCTACATTACAAACTAGGTTGGGCCTCCCCCATCCTTTAGTTTTTGGGTTGATTCATTGCATTAGTGACCATCTTCTAAATCTAATGGGGATCATCCTCGTCATTGTTTCCATGGTGAAAAATAGACAACATTTCATGAAACCATTCAAGATACCTTCACCTCCATTACAAGGGATTGTTAAAAATTAGGAGATCTATTCAAGTGCAAACATAAATCTTTATTGAAAAGAAACTACAACATAATGCTCACAACACAAAACACAACATCAAGAACTCTCCAAGGTTCTTATCACATGAAATACACAAACTTGTGTAATGAAGAAAAGAGAGCCAAACCATCAACACCAAGGTATTTAACTAAAAGACCAAACCACAAATAAACAAACTAAAATAAGTAACGAAAGTAATTCAACCTTGTGAAAGTAACACAATTACTTTCCTACTCCAGTAACTAATGAAACCTAACTAGTTGAGCTTGAATTCTCAACATTCCCCCTCAAGCTCAAATCCACTTCTAGTACACCAAGCATTTTTCTAAACCTCTTTAGCTTGTTTATACCTAAAGCCTTTGTAAAAATGTCAGCAACTTGATCTTCGGTACTGACATGAATGAGGTCAATTTCTTTTACTAGAATTTTTTCTCTAATAAAGTGGTAGTGCACCTCAATGTGCTTTGTCCTAGCATGATAGACCGGGTTGTTAGCAAGTAGTATGCTACTAATGTTATCATAATAGATAACAACATGAGCATCCACTGACTGTCCCAAATCTGAGAGTAATTTTTGTAACCAAACTACTTCACATGCAACAATTGCTACACCTCTATATTCTGCTTCTGTGCTTGATAATGCAACTATTGGTTGTTTCTTACTACTCCAACTAACAACACCACTTCCAAAAGAAAACATGAAACCACTGGTTGATTTTCTATCTGAAACATTGCTAGCCCAATTAGCATCCATGTATCCATGTACTTGTACTTGGTTCTTGGCTTCATAAAAATTCCACACTGCAAGGTATGTTTTATGTACCTCAGTATGCACCTCACTGCATCCAAATGTGGCTTTCATGTTGTTTACATGAATTGACTCACCACTCCAACTGCATAACTCAAATCTGGCCTTGTGATGGTCATGTAAATCAACCTCCCCACTATGCGTCTGTACATAATGGTATCGTCCACGAGGTCTCCTTCATTTGCACTTAACTTCACATTTTGCTCCAATGGAATTGAAATGGGTTTATAACCCGTCATCCCATATTCAAACAATTTGTTCAAGGCATATTGCCTTTGTAATAACCAGATCCCTTTAGGGGACTGGATTCCCTCAATGCTGAGGAAATAACGTAATTCTCCCAAATCCTTCATCTCAAACTTTTGCTTCAAAAGCTTCTTCAAATCAAAGATGTCGAGATCATTATCTCCTGTGATAATCAAATCATCAACATAGATAACTATGACTACAATCCCATGATCTGTCTTTTTCACATATAGTGAAAAATCTGCATTGGATGTTTGAAATCCACTTGTGACAAGATATTCACCTATCTTATTTGACCAAGCTCTAAGTGCTTGCTTCAAGCTATACAAAGCTTTCTTCAACCTACAAACCAAATTAGGATGTGTTTGGTCCACATAACTTGGTGGTTGCTCCATGTACACTTCTTCTTGTAAATCTCCATGAAGAAAAACATTTTTTACATCCATTTGATGTAAAGACCATCCTTTTGCTGCTACAATAACAATGACTGCTCTTATAGTTGTCATTTTGGCAATTGGACTATAGGTCTCCTCATAGTCTATGCCATATGTTTGGGCATAACCTTTGGCAACTAATCTTGTTTTGTATCTGTTCACAGATCCATCTGCATTGTGTTTGACTTTGTACACCCATTTGCACCCAATTGCTTTCTTGTCCTTTGGTAAAGCTACCAATTCCCAAATAGCATTCGCATCCAAAGCCGCCATTTTTTCATCCATGGCATTATCCCACTTAGAGTTTCCAACCATTTGTTCAAAACAAGTGGGTTCAACCTCTTGTATAACTCTCACCATGTATGCATAATGATGAGCTACAAAGCCATCATATGTGAATCTTTGTACAGGGTACTTGACTCATGTGGATCTTCGTACTCCACTGTTGTTCTCAGGTGTTTTCAAAGCTTTCTTGACCATTCGAGCTCTAGGAGTAGTAACTGAAGTGATTCTTGATTCTTCACCCTCACTCTTCTCTGACTCACTTGATTCACCATCTACATGAGAATTTCTAGATGATGTTTGAGAACTATCATGTACAATGTTTGAAGATCTTAATCTTCCTTTCCATGGAGTGCTATTAGACCCACTAATTGAAGACTCTTGTGGTCCATTAATTAATTGTGATTCTTGTTCCACATTTGATGAAACATCACCATTTTTAGCTTCTCCATCTTCTACTACCTTCAGTGGTGAGTACCAACTCATCAAACACAACATCTCTACTCACTTGCAACTTCCGAGTGGAAGGATTGAAACATCTATATCCCTTTGTTCTGAGGAATATTCAATGAAAATACATTTTTCAGCTTTTGGGTCTAGTTTTGATCTCTTCTCCTCAGGAACATGCACGTATGCTATGCAACCAAACACTCTAAGGTGTGAAACATCGGGTTTCTCGCATGTGAATTTTTCTTCAAGTGTCATGCCATGAACTGCCGATGTGGGTGTTCGATTCATGATGTAAACTGTAATAGCTACCACTTTAGCCCAAAAGTAATTTGGCAAATTCTTCTCATTCAGCATGGCACGTGTTATTTCTACAATGTGCTTGTTTTTCCTTTCAGCAATTCCATTTTGCTGTGGGGAATAACTACATGAGTACTTCCTTTGAATTCCATGCTCCTTCAAGTACTCACTGAATTCATTTGAAAAATATTCTCCCCCTCCATCGGACCTTAGGCATTTGATGCTCACACTGTTCTCCTTCTCCACCATTGCTTTGAAATTTTAAAAATGTTGAAACACTTCACCTTTGTGTTTCATGAAGTAAACCCACACCTTCCTTGTGTGGTCATCAATGAAACTCACGTAATACTCGCATCCTTCAATGGATTCTGTCTTCGTGGTCCACACATCTAAGTGGATCATTTCCAAAGGTTTGGAACTTACATGAGTTGTTTGAGTTGGGAATGGATGCCTAGTTTGCTTCCCCAATTGGCATGCTTCACAAACCTTTGACATCACCTCTTCTGCTCCAAATTTGGAAAGACTTCCAACAAGTTTTTATTTCTCCATGAGCTTAAGACATTAGAGATTAACATGGCCAACTTGCTTGTGCCAAATTCCAATGTCTCCAACTCCTTTTCCATGTGTGAATAACATGGAATTCACCTTAGGCATGTTCACATCCAAGGTGAACATTCGTCCATTCCTTTCCCTTTTTGCAATCAATTTGCCTTGGTTCTTCATGTCTTCCACAAAACATCCATTTGGGTTGAATGTCACTTGTAAACCTTGTTCCACCATCTGGCCTACAGAGACCAAATTTTTTGTTATGGTTGGAACATGAAGTACATCTTTCAGGTACTTTGTTTGCCCATCTTGCATGGACAATGGTACCTTGCCAATTTGTGTGATGGGATGTGTAGTGTCATCACCAGTTTCCACAAACCCCAGTGTCTTCAAATCCTTTGCATTTCTAAACCATTCTCCATGACTAGTCATGTGGTTTGAAGTTCCAGAATCCACATACCAGACATTGTTGTCTGATACACCTCCTATCATTGAATTTGCCATGTGTTGCATCACAAACAGTTGTTCATCACCTTGATTACTAGTTGATGCATAATTCCCTTGTTGCAACTTTCCATTTTGTGCATCGTGCTCCCTTTGATAACAGTTCTTTGCCATGTGCCCAGGTTTCCTACAGTAGTAGTAATTTGAATCGTTATTTAGTTGTTAACCTCGATGACGTCCACCACGACCACCACGACCTCCACAACTTCCTCGACTTCCTCTTCCTCCAAGGTTTCCTCGTCCACCTCCATGAGCTTGACCTTCATGTTGATGATGTCCACCATGTGAGCTTCCGTGTCGACCTCGAAATGAAGTTTTACCACCTCTACCTCTACTTCTATTGGTATTTGAGTAAAAAGCACTTTCTTGTGATCCTCCATTAGAAGTACCAACAATTCTCATTTCTTCACTTATAAGTAATGTTATTAAGTCTTGGAAGTTGGGAAATGTTTCTCAAACTATAATTGAAGTACGAAACTGGCTATAGTTTTTTCCAAGTCCATTTAAGGTGACGACCACTAAATCTTCATCATCTACAGGGGCTTTTATAGATGCAAGAGCATTTACAAGGTTTTTCACCTTTATAGAATAGTCATTGATGTTCATCTTGTTTTTCTGTAAATTATGCAACTCTTGCTTGAACTGCATTTTGCGAGCTTATGTATTGGTGTTGTACATCTTCACCAATGTATCTCAAGCTTGCTTGGGTGATTTTGCATCTTGAATATGCACAATCATGGAATTGGACACACTCATAGAAAGCCAATACAAGACTTTCCTTGCTTTTTCATGCCAAGTTTTATT
>Ga0209611_10002764_pt1 | contig 30716 bp, 24 predicted proteins | sample S1TSphgellanicum_3_FD_187693 | JGI IMG/M metagenome (GOLD analysis project Ga0209611, IMG submission 187693) | Host-associated microbial communities from peat moss isolated from Minnesota, USA - S1T2_Fc - Sphagnum magellanicum MG (SPAdes) (version 2) | ecosystem: Host-associated > Plants > Peat... | reverse complement strand
CGCTGCGCAGAAATGCGGTTTTCAGGTCCGTCGTCAGCCACTGCTCATCGAGCCCGCGCTGCGTATGAATGGCCAGCCACATGGTCACGTCCGCCGCCCCCATGATGGTGATGCCGCTGATGATCCCGCCCGGACGGTCCAGCCAGGCGGCATACGGGACGCGCACGGTACATTCGCCGGGAGCGCAGGACTCGATGACGAAGCCGAAGGGCTGGAGGAATGCGGACTCGGCCAGCAGCGCCGCCAATTGCTCGAGGGTGGCCGCCATCAGCCGAAACGGCCGGTGATGTAATCTTCCGTCAGCTTCTGCTGCGGATTGGTGAACACCACCTCGGTCGGCCCGACTTCCACCAGGTCGCCCATGTGGAAATAGGCCGTACGCTGCGACACCCGCGCCGCCTGCTGCATGTTGTGCGTCACGATGGCGATAGCATAGTTGGCGCGCAGTTCGTCGATCAGGTCTTCGATTCGCGCGCTCGCGATCGGATCGAGCGCCGAGGTGGGCTCGTCCATCAAGATCACCTCGGGGCTCACCGCGATGGTGCGTGCGATGCACAGGCGCTGTTGCTGTCCACCGGAGAGGCTGGTGCCGGGCGTCGTCAAGCGGTCCTTGACCTCCTCCCATAGTCCCGCCCGTTCCAAGCTGACATGCACCAAATCGTCCAAATCGCCGCGGTTCGGCGCCAGACCGTGAATGCGCGGCCCGTAGGCAACGTTGGCATAGATGGACTGCGGAAACGCCGTCGGCTTCTGGAACACGATGCCGACGCGTGCGCGCAACTGAGCCACGTCCTGCGAAGGGTCATAGATGTCATGGCCATCGAGCGTGATGACCCCGTCGACCCGCGCACCCGCGATGGTGTCGTTCATCCGGTTGAGGCAGCGCAGAAATGTCGATTTCCCGCAGCCCGAGGCGCCGATCATGGCCAGCACCTGATTGCGGCCGATGTCGAGCGAGACGTTCTTGACGGCGTGCTTGTCGCCGTAGTGCACGTTCACGCCGCGCGCCGTCATCACGGGATCGCGCACCAGGTCGCGCACGGCGGCATTGCTGGGAGGTTGCTGCATCGCAGTCGAACTCTAGCCGAAACGTCCCGTGATGTAATCGTCCGTTCGACGGTCCCGCGGCGAGGTGAATATCTGGCTGGACGGTCCAATTTCGACCAATTCACCCATGTACAAGAATCCCGTGACATTCGACACGCGCGCCGCCTGCTGCAAATTGTGCGTGACCACGACGATACAGTACTTCTCGCGCAGCACCTGCAGGGTTTCCTCCACCCGCAGCGTGGATATCGGATCGAGCGCCGCGGTCGGCTCGTCGAGCAACAAGACTTCGGGCGCCACCGCGATGGCGCGCGCGATACACAGCCGTTGTTGCTGTCCGCCCGACAGGCTGCGCCCGTCGGCGTGCAGTTTGTCCTTGACCTCGTCCCAGATCGCAGCGTCGCGCAGCGCGGCTTCGACGCGGATTTTCAGATCCGTGCCGCGGATTCCGCCCCCCAAGCGCAGGCCGAACGCCACGTTGTCGAACACCGACATCGGAAAGGGCGTCGGCTTCTGGAACACCATGCCGACCCGGAAGCGCAACTCCGCGATATCGACCGTGGGCCCGAGAATGTCCTGTCCGCCGATGCGCACTTCGCCCTCGGCGCGCTGCTTCGGATACAACGCGTACATGCGATTCAGAACCCGCAGCAATGTCGACTTGCCGCAACCCGAGGGTCCGATGAACGCGCTGATCGACCGATCGGCGAGCGACAGGTTGATGCCGTGCAGCGACTGCACGTCGCCGTAGTAGAAATTCAATCCCCGGATTTCGATCTTCGGCGGCCCCTGATCCACCTGCGGCTGCGCTGCCACCGCCTGCGGTGCGCGCATCTTCAAGTGCTTCGGCGCTTTGGTCGACGGCATCATGGGCTCATGCCCCCCGATCCGCTTGCAGCACCGCCAGCAGCACGCGGGCGGAGATGCTGAGCAGCAAGATGGCGACCGTGATGATGAGCGCGCCCGCCCATGCCAGATTCTGCCAGTCCTTGTAGGGACTCAAGGCAAACTGGAAAATGACCACGGGCAGGTTCGCCATCGGCGCGTTCAACTGGGTGCTCCAAAATTGATTGTTGAGCGCGGTGAACAGCAGCGGCGCGGTCTCCCCGCTGATTCGGGCAACGGCCAGCAGCAGGCCGGTGACGATGCCGCTGCGTGCGGCGGGATAGAGCACGCTCAAGGTCGTGCGCCAGGGATACGCACCGAGCGCCGCCGAAGAATCCTTCATGGAAGTCGGAACGAGATTGAGCATGTCCTCCGTGGTGCGCAAGGTCACCGGGATGGCCAGGATCGCGAGCGACAATGCGCCGGCGATGGCGGAGAAATGGCCCATGCGAATCACGACGATCTCGTAGACGAACAGGCCGATGATGATGGAAGGAGCGCTCAACAGCACATCGTTGATGAAGCGTATGAGGGTGCTCAAGCGCGAGCCACGGCCGTACTCGGACAGATGGGTGCCGGCCAATACGCCGATGGGCGCGCCGATCAGGATGCCGAGCAGCGTCATCACGGCGCTGCCGTACAATGCGTTGAGCAGTCCGCCCTGGCCGCCGGGAGGCGGGGTCATTTCCGTGAACAGACGCAACGACATGCCGGCCACGCCGCGCGACAGCAGCGTCCAGAGAATCGCCGCGAGACATGCGAGTCCCGTCATGGTGGCGATCAGGGACAGCGACAGAAATACCGCGTTCTTCGCCTTGCGCAGCGTCCGCCGGCTCATACCGCAACGCCCGCACGCCGTTCCAGGCGCCGCAGCATGGCCTGCGCCGCGGCGATGACGCTGAACGTGATCAGGAACAGCAGCAATCCCAATGCGATCAGCGACGAGGTATAGAGATCGCCGACCGCTTCGGTGAATTCGTTGGCAATGGTGGAGGAAATGGTGGTGCCGGGCGCGAGCAGCGAGGCAGTGATGCGATGGGCGTTGCCGATCACGAACGTGACGGCCATGGTTTCTCCGAGCGCGCGGCCCAAACCGAGCATGATGCCGCCGACGATGCCGACGCGCGAGTGCGGCACCACGACGTTCCACATTACCTCCCAAGTCGTGGCGCCGAGTCCGTAGCCGGATTCCTTGAGCATCTGCGGCACGGTGTCGAACACATCGCGCATCGTCGCCGCGATGAACGGCAGCACCATGATGGCCAGCACCACGCCGGCCGTCAGCAGACCGATGCCGTAGGGCGGCCCTTTGAACAGCGCGCCCGCGACCGGCAGGCCGCCCAAATGGGCGATCAACCACGGCTGCACGTAACGCTGCAGCACCGGCGCGAGAACGAACAGCCCCCAGATGCCGAAGATGATGCTGGGAACCGCGGCCAGAAGTTCGACGGCCACGCCGATCGGCCGCTTCAACAGCGGCGGGCAGAGTTCGGTCAGGAACAACGCGATGCCGAATCCCGCAGGCACCGCCAGCAGCATGGCGATCACGGAGGTCAACACCGTGCCGTAGATCGGAGCCAGGGCGCCGTACTCATCGGTCACCGGATTCCAGATCTCGCGCTCGACGAACGCGAAGCCGAAATGCTGGAGTGCGGGCCACGCCCCGCGGAGCAGAGAGATCGCGACGCCCCCCAGGATCAACAGCACGAGGATCGCGGCGCAGAGAGTGGCTGCGCGGAAGACTCTCTCGTAAATCAACTGTTTTGCGGCGTGCCTCGGATCGATGATCGCCACGATGTCGGTTTCGCTCCCAAGGCTCCTAAGTTCCGCTCCACAGCGGATGGCCGCCCGACGTGATCTCCGTGGTCCAGGTCTTCTTCACCTGCGCAATCAAGGTCGCCGGCAACGGCACGTAATCCAGCTCAGCCGCCATACTAGCGCCATCTTTGTACGCCCAGGCAAAGAACTTCAATGCCTCGCCGACCGACGCCGCGTCGCTCGGCTGCTTGTAGAGCAATATGAAGCTCGCGCCGGTGATCGGCCAACTGTTGGCGCCGGCCTGATCGGTCAGTATCAAGTAATAGCTATCCGCCTTGGCCCAATCGGCGCCGGCGGCCGCCGCCTGAAAGGACTCCGCACTGGGAGCGACCACGGCGCCCGACTTGTTGGTGAGCAACGTGTAGGCCATCTTGTTCTGCTTGGCGTACGCATATTCAACGTAGCCGATGGCGCCGTCCGTTTGGGTGGTCATGTTGGCGACACCCTCGTTGCCCTTGGCGCCGATCCCCGCCGGCCACTGCACCGAGGCATTGGCGCCGATGCTCGAGTTGAATTTGGCGCTGGATTTGGACAGGTAGTCGGTGAACAGAAAATTCGTGCCTGAACCATCGGAGCGGTAGACGGGGGCGATCGCCGTGCCCGGCAGCGCCAGCTTCGGGTTCAGGGCTTTGATCTTCGGATCGTTCCATTGGGTGATGTCGCCCAAGTAAATGCCGGCGACGATCGCGCCGTCGAGGCGCAATTGCCCTGCCTGAATGCCTTTGACATTGACCACGGGCACGACCCCGCCGATGATCATCGGAAACTGCAGCAGGCCCGCGGCCTTCAGATCATCGGGTTTCAACGGCATATCAGACGCGCCAAAGGTCACGGTCTTGGCCTTGATTTGCTTGATACCGCCGCCTGAGCCGATGGACTGGTAGTTGAGACCCACCCCCGTGAGTTTCTTGTACGCATCCGCCCATTTCGCATAGATCGGATACGGAAAGGTGGCGCCGGCCCCGGAGATATCGACCGCGGCGGCCGCGGCGCTCAAGGTTGCCGCAACGGTCATCACCGTCAGCCGCTTGATGATGCTTTTCGAGAATGTGCTCAAGTGATGCTCCGGTTGACTGGCGACGACACGTGCCACCAAGGCCCAAGGGTTTCGGGCCCGTCACATCGGGTCAGCCCGTGATCATCGCTGTCGTTTGTTGCAGTTTTATGGCAATGCCCATAACACATTGAATTTCATTGTGTTACTGCGGCTCGGCGTAATAGTCCGCGGCGGCGGTGGCGTCGGCGCGGGCGGCGCCACCCATCGCTTTGAACAGTGGCGTGAGCGCCACGGCGATGGCGAGATTGAGAATCACCGTGTACATGGCCGTGTAACCGGGAAAGGTGTAGCCGCCGACGTGCAAGGCAAAAGTCGGTGTGAGCTTGGCGGCGACCGCCATCGCGGTGCCGGCCACGGTCCCCACGGCCCAGCCCACCAGCAGCGCCCAGCTGTCGAACCAGCGGGTGTAGACACCCAGCATCACTGAGGGCAGGGTTTGAATGATCCAGATGCCGCCGAGCAACTGCAGCTGAATGGCGTACTCGGTCGGTACGAACAAGATGAATACCAGCGCGCCCACCTTGACCACCAGCGACACCGTCTTCGCCATCTGCGCTTCCTGCTTGGCGGTGGGATTCTTGTTGATGAACTCGCGGTGGATGTTGCGGGTATAGAGGTTCGCAGCGGCGATGGACATGATTGCCGCCGGCACCAGCGCGCCGATGCCGATGGCCGCAAAGGCGATGCCGACGAACCAGGACGGAAAGCTGTGCAGCAGCAAAGCCGGCACGGCGAAGTTGTTGTGGAACTGTTTGAAGCCAGCCGCGTATTCCGGCAGCTTGTCGACGCCGGCGGCAATCGCAAAGAAGCCGAACAGCGCCAGAAGACCGAGCATGAAGGTGTAGCCGGGCAGCATCGCGGCATTGCGGCGAATGGCGTGGCCGCTGCTGGCGCTCAAAATGCCGGTGAGCGAATGCGGATACAGGAACAGCGCCAAGGCGGATCCGAGGGCGAGCGTCGCGTAAGCGCTGTAGGAGCCGGTGGAATGGGGTCCCGGAACCGCCAGAATCAGTTTCTGCGCGGGCACAGCGGCAAAGATCTTGTGAAATCCGCCCAGCTCGACCGGAATCACGATCACCGCGGCGAGCGCCGTGATGTAGATCAAAATGTCCTTGACGATGGCGATCGAGGCGGGCGCGCGCAACCCGCTCGAGTAGGTGAAGGCGGCGAGCACCACGAAGGCAAGCAACAGCGGCAGATCCGCCGCGAACCCCGAGCCGCCGATGCCGAGCGCACCGATCACGACCTGGATGCCGACCAGTTGCAGGGCAATGTACGGCATGGTCGCGACGATGCCGGTGACCGTCACCGCGAGCGACAACCAGCGATTGCCGAAGCGCCCGCGCACGAAATCGCCCGCCGTGATGTAGCCGTGTTTGCTGCACACGTACCAGAGACGGCGAAATACCAGAAACACCAGCGGGTAAATGAGAATGGTGTACGGCACGGCAAAGAACGCCACCGCGCCGGCGCCGAAGGCCAGCGCCGGAACGGCGATGAAGGTGTAAGCGGTATACACGTCGCCGCCGACCAGGAACCAGGTGATGAGCGTCCCGAATCGCCGCCCTCCAAGGCCCCATTCGTGCAGCAGATCGAGGTCGCCCTTCCGCCAGTGCGCAGCGGCAAAACCCAGCCAGGAAACCAGGACGAACAACACCACGAAGATTGTCAGAGCGACCCAGTTCACATCGTGCATGGCGATCCCCCGACCGACTCGTCTAGCCGCCTGTCGGCCTTAGGTCCATCGGCCACGGCAGGGCAGGCGACGGTCCAACAGCGGTCTCGTCTCGAAATATTGAGGCGACGGAGTTCCTCATTCAGGCGGGCACTTTCGCACTAGTCCTGAGTGGCAAAGTACACGATCGCGGTCAGCACGGCGCTCACCAGCACCCACAGCAGCTGAAACCAATAGAAAAACGGCACGCCCATGAAGAGGGGCTCGATCCGGTTATAGAAGGGCGGCCAGAGCGCGACGATGAATTGCACGACGAACAGCAGGTACCACCAGCTCCACGTGCCTCGCCTCTTCGATTCACCGTTCATACGCGCCGATTCCCCCAGCCAACGTCTTTCAACCGACACTACCCGAATGCGACGGGCTTTGTAAACGATCGCCAAGCATCATCGCGCCGACGCGGGATCGAACAGCGCGGTACTTTCCGGCGCTGGGAGTCGAGGTCACGGCCAACCCCCATCCAGCGCGCTATGCTACCGGGATGAGCTCAAGACTCCCGTGACATCAGATGACTCATCGCCATCATGCAGTTTGTCGGTTGCGCACATTGATACGCGCTGCGGTGCTGTGCATCGGGGCGGTGGCGTTGACGGGATGCGCAGCATTCGGTCAATGCGGGCTGCGCGAGTGCTCTCCGGACGCCCAGATCAGCTCCGAGGTGCGCACTCTCCTCACCCAAAGTCCGGCACTCGAAGCTCCAAACCTCGTCAGCGTGCGGACCGTGCACAGCGTGGTGTACCTGAGTGGCCTGGTATCCACGCCATACCAGATCGCGGAGGCGGGGAACATCGCCGAGAGCGTGCCCGGCGTGACCGACGTGCGAAACCTATTGTCCATCGATAACTCCCGGTAGTCCGACGCCCCCCTATTCCGCCTGTCGCGGCTCCCGCCAGACCTTCGAGTGTTGTAAACACGCCATGCACTGACGGTCCGTGGCGCCGACCTTGAGGTTTACCGGGGGTGCAGGATGGGGCTAATTGGGACCGCGCGATCCAGTGAGGCCCGGCGGCACACCCCGGCAGCCATTATGTACAAATCCCCGCCGATGAATTCTGATGTGGCGAAGCGACATCCGTGTCATAAAGCTGTAACATTCATAGCGAATCATAGTGGACAGGCCCAAAACAGGGTGTGGTCTAGGCGCAACGAAGCGCGAAGTTTTCATCGGCCCTCAAGGCGAACTAATCATCGAATGGCTGGTCTTTAACGTCTCGGAGGGCGCCCGTGCGCCGCGAGATGGAATGCAGGGAATCGCGTGAAGGGCGAATGCAGAACCGGCGACAGTGCCACTTGTAGCTCGAATGCAACAATCTTAATGAAACTACTGGAGTTTAATGTGAGTAATCTCAACCCAATAATCGCTGCAGCGGTAAAGCTCGAAAAGGCGGGCAACCGCCGCGGGTTTTTGCGTCCTGAGCTAGGCGTGCTGGCCGGTGCGCTGCTTGCGGTAGGAAGCGCCGCTCTGGCTCAGACCACGTCGCCGACCGCCCCCGCAACCCCGGCGGACGAAAGTCTGACCTGGCACGGCATCACTCTATACGGCATTGTCGACGTGGACTTTCAGTATGAAACCCACGGCGCGCCGTTCAGCAACTACTTCATCTCGGGCGGTTCGGACATCGTGCAGAAGAACAGCAACAACGGCGTGTCGGGCCTGACCTCGAACGGGATGAGCCAGTCGCGAGTCGGTCTGCAGGGCAAAGAGCCGTTGCACTTCATGGATTGGTCGGGGGTGTTCAAGCTCGAGACTTATTTCAATCCTGCGTCGGGCGAGATCACCGACGCGCTCAAATCGGTCGTCCAAAACAACGGCCGTGCGCTCGCCGCGCAGAGCACCAATATTGATTCGAGTATCGCCGGGCAGCCGTTCGAGCAGGCTTTCGTCGGTATCAGCTCTCCCACCTGGGGAACCTTCACGTTCGGCCGTCAGAACAGTACGCTTGCCGACCTCATCGCCAAATACGACCCGCAGCAGACCTCGTATGCCTTCTCGCTGCTCGGCTTGTCCGGCACTCCCGCCGGCGGTGGCGACACACAAGACCGGCGCCTCGACGGTTCGCTCAAGTACGTCGGCAAGTTGTTCGACTTCGTGCATGTCGGCGCGCAGTACAAGACCCAGGGCGCATCGGCAGAGACCTATGCCACCGGCGGCACCGGCGAGGCGTTCTCCGGGTACGAGGTGGCGCTGGGCGCGGAGTACGCGGGTGCGTCCGCCGATGTGTTCTACACCAAGATGAAAGACGCGGTGTCGGTGGGTACCCTGAGCACCGAACAGCTGGCGGCCCTGCCGGCGTTGAACCTGTCTCCGCAAAACTCGGTCTCTGGCACGATCTCGGACAATGCCTCGTATGGAGCCATGGCTTCGTACGCCGTGGTGCCGGTCCCCGTGACCGTCTATGGCGGCTACCAGCACATTACCTACATGAATCCATCGATTCCCCTGGCCGCGGGATTCGACGATATCGGCGGATACGTGTTGGGAGCCGTCAACGACAAAGCCTACGCCAAGGGCGACAAGATCCTGCAGGTGTACTGGGCGGGCGCTCGATATGCGGTGACACCGCAATTCACCGCCGCGCTCGCCTACTACGGGGAAAAACAAAACGCCTACGCGACGGGCGCCGATGCGGGCTGCTCGAGCACCATCAGCGGCGCGTGCAATGGAAATTTCCACGCGCTATCCGTGTCGGTCGACTACCACTTCACCAAGCGCTTCGACTCCTATGCGGGCGCCATGTGGTCGAACGTCTCGCACGGCCTCGCCAATGGTTACCTCAACACCACCAATATCGATCCGACCGTCGGTGCGAGGTTTTCCTTCTAAATCGATCGCCTGATCGAATTCGGGTCACACGGCCGTCGGAGGCCGTGTGACCCTTCCAGGGCGGTGCGACCGATTCCGCTTCGAGATTCCCCCTGACTCGCATTTGCGTAATGGCATTACGCGCTTCTTGCCAATTTTCCAGGGCCATTTTATTTCGGCGCGCGCCAACTCCTTGGTGACTCCCGCAGAAATGCCGCCGGCACTGGGAAGTTTCACTGCTCAGAACGTGAAACGACCCCCGATTGTGGGAGCCGTGTTGTTCTTGTCGAGATAAGGGACGCCGGGACCGTGAGGGATGGCGATAGCCAGACCGCCGCTCACGTCGGAATACGCAATTCCGGCGTATACGTCGAAACGCTTGGTGAAGTGATGATCGGTGTAGAGCGAAAACTCGTTGAGGAAGCCCGAACAGGAAGCGCGGAAACTGTTGGGTGGGCAGGCCGACGGAACACGGAAGTCGTTCTGCCACTGATGATAGACGGACAAAGTGATGTCCGTTTTGCTGTCGTAAGCGAATTTCACGCCCGTCCAGGCAACCTGCACGATCTTGGGAGAATCAAGATTGTTGTCTTCGACGCCGCTCAAAAGATAACCGCCCTGGGCGGAGGCGCCCACACCCAGCGGGTTCGACGGATTGAACTGCTGGATGTGTTCATAGCCAACGAAGAACTTGAACGGGTCCCAGCCGTACTTCGCAGCCAGCATGATGGCCGTGTTGTCGGTCACGATGCCATATTCGGTGTTGTCCGTTCCGATCAGATTGGCCCCGCTGATGGTATTGGTATTGATGCTGTCGATGGTCGACTGATAGGGTGCCGCGAGACTCTCAGGCCCTAGCAGAGGGTTGAGTACGCTGATCGCCTGATTGTAGTGCTGGAACACCACGTCGGCTGAGAACTTGCCGTACTCCCCGCCGAAGTCGAATCCATAGGCGGTGTTATGCGCCTGTTCCGGCGTACACGTGGCGGCGCTCCAGGTTCCGGATGCCGAGTAACAGCCGCCGGAACCGTCGGCGAATTTATACATCGCGCCGAAATGGATCGGTCCATAGGCGATGCGATACTTGATGGCCTGGTCCCATCGCGTGTCCTCGGTATCGCCGCCGCCGGCCATCGTGCCGTTATACCCGATGTACGAAAAGGAGTAGGCGCCGCCGGCGGGATCATAGGCGAGCATCGTATCGGTGCCGAGAGCGCGCTGACGACCGAAGGTGAGCGTGCCGAAAGACGGGGACGATGCACCGCCGTAGAATTCGTCATTGAAGGCTTGGCCCGCGCGCGCACCGTCGCCGGTTTCCGAATAGGCGGACCTGGGTAGGCCGTTGTTGGTGATATTGGTGGCCGCCATGTTGGCGAGCTGGCCGGACTGCGGATTGATGCCGGTCGACGCGTTGAAAACCGCATACCAGTCGGCCATGAACTCAATCCTTCCCTTGATGCCCAGACCCGTCTGCTGCAGGTTGTTCGGCGCCAAGAGCCATTGGGAGTGATTGCCGTTGCGGTTGACCAGCGATTCGCCTTCGTAGTTGTAGCCGTTTTCCGGCAACCCGTGGCTGACCCAGCCCACACCGACGTCATAGGCGCCGTACACCGTAATGCCGTTCCAAGTCAGCGGGCAAGCTGTGGCGACGAACTCGCGAAAGCTGGCACACGCTTCGGAGCTGGGTGGTGCGGTCGGGGCCGCTCCTTCCGCCGCGCGCGCAACGCCCGCGAGGGCACTGATGATCCCCAAAGACAGGATCGATATTTTCACCTGGATTTTCTCCCTTACGTGCCGCGCGGTCGCCATTGCACTCGTTATGTTCCATCATATATAACGATTCTCGAAGCGCCAAGCCCCGATGCGGGCGCGCCGGCTTGCAAGCAGGGTCAGTTCGCGGATATCACGCGGCGAAACGCAGCGATAATGGCCGGCTTCGGCAGTCGGATCTTGGGCACCGACTGATAGTCCTGCCAGCCTCCGCCGAGGCTCTTGTAGAGCTGCACGAATTGTTCACCCTGGCTCACCTGTGCTGCCGCATATTGCTCCTGCAGAGCGTAAAACTGCCGTTCTGCATCGACGACGTTCAAGAAATCGGTGAGACCCCGGTTATATCGCGCGGTTGCGAGATCAACAGCACGCTGCCCCGCCACCATGGCATCGCTGAGTTTCTCCATCCGATATGCTTGCGCCTCATACGCAACGAGCGACGAATCCACCTGCCCTACCGCGGTCAGAATGGTCTTGCGGTAATTCGCGAGACTGGCCTGCGCCGAGTAGTCAGCGACTTCGACCGCTGCGTCGAGCGCGCCAAAGTCGAGCAATGGCCAGATGGCGCCCGGTCCGAACGACCAGATGTGCTTGCCGACGTTCGGCGTCGTTCCCCATCCTTGACTCTGACTGCCAATGGCAGCGCTGACCGTCACGTCTGGGAACAAATCGGCCGTGGCCACACCAATCCGTGCGGTGGCGGCCGCGAGCTCTCGCTCCGCCGCTTGCACATCCGGTCGCCGTTTGAGCACATCAACAGGCACGCCCGGCGCCGCTGGTGCCGGCATGGTCGGAATCAGCTCCGGTTTGGCGAGCTCCTGCACCATGTTTTCCGGGTAGTCGCCGACCAAGACCGCGATCGTGTATTGCGCCGCCTTGACCTCGGCCTCGACAGGGGCGATTTGCGCCTCCAACGTCCTCAGTTCCCGCGTCGCGAGCGCAACGTCGAGTTCATTGGTGATTCCCCGCTCATAGCGGATATTCACGATTCGCAGCGACTCGCGCAGCACCTCGCCGGCCTTGAGCAAGATTCCGGCCCGCACCTGCAATCCTCGCAAATCGACATAGGCCTGAACCACGTTGCCGATCACCGAGGTCAGAACGTCGTAGCGTGCCGCGCGTACCGCGTCCGTTTCCGCCCGCACCGCCTGAAACTCGCGACGAAACTTCCCGAACAGATCGAGTTCCCATACCGCATCGAATCCGACGATCGTATTGATGTGCTGCAGACCGGTTCCGTTATCCGCCGATCGCAATGCCTGGTCAGCGCGTCCTTTGCTCAAATCACTGCCGGTGCCGCGGCCCGCGGCGCCACTCGCATCGACCTCGGGTAAGGCGTACCCCAGCACCACGGCTTCGTAGGCGCGTGCCTGCTGAAGTCGGTCGAGGGCTATCTGCAAATCGAGATTGGACCTCACCGCTCGATCGACCAAGGAGTTCAATTCCTCATCGTTCAGAGACCTCCACCAGGTTGCCAACTCGGGCGTCGCGCCGGCGACCACCCCGGAAGATGCCGGCGGGTTCACTTGAGCCGCAAACGTGGCCGGTTCATCGGGCGCCGGGGCTCGGTATCGCGGGCCTACCGCACAGGACGCCAAGGCAACCAGCGATCCAACGACGAACGCGAGGCGGCTCCTCATGTCGGCGCCACGATCAACGTTTGGCGCCCAAGGGGCGTTTGTCAGACTGCGGCTCGTTCACCGCAACCGCTTGCCCCGCGGCAATTTGACTGCTGATGTTGAGCACCAGCCGATCGCCGGGCTTCACCCCGGACGACAGTTCGACCACACTGCCGTTGTCTCGGGCAATCGAAACGGTTTCGAAACTGATCTTGCCGGCGTTGTCGACCTGCGCCACCTGTGTGCCCGAGGATCTGAAAATCAGCGCCGCCGCCGGAACCTCCACCTGGCCTCGCGGCGGCAGGCTGAACGCGACATTCACATACATGCCGGGCACGAGTCGGTGGTTCGCGTTGGGCATATCGACCTCCACCCGCATGGTGCGTGCCTGGGCATTGATGGATTCCGCGGATCTCGCAATCTTCCCTGAAAAGACATCGTCCACTGCGCCGGGCGCTCGAACCTCGGCCGGCACGCCGCTGTTCATCAGCTCTCCGGCCGCGCTCTGCGGGACATCGACAAAGATACGCAAGGGGTCGGTCTGCGCCATTCGATACAGGGGCGTCGTCGTCGAGCCACTCCCTGCCGTCACCAAGTTACCAATGTCGATCTTACGCTCCGTGATGGTGCCGTCGAATGGCGCCTTGACCTCTTTAAATTCTGTCAGCGCCGTGTACTGATCCACCTTGGACTTATCGAGGCTTACTTGCGCATTGGCGGCATACAACCGTGCAACCGCGCTTTCGTAATCCGCCTTCTTCGACTCGCGCTCCTGTTCCGACACCACCCCTTTGGGCGAATCCCGCCAGCGTTCATTGGTGGTCTTGCTGAATTGGGCTTCCGCCTGGCGCGCCACGACCTGGGACTGCGATGATTTCAATTGAGCCCGTGCCGCCTCCAATTCCGCATCGAGTTCCGGCGTCTCGATTACCGCGAGCACTTGGCCCTCATGCACATGGTCCCCGATATCCACGAGCCACTTGGATACGTAGCCGTTGACTCGTGCATAGATCGTCGACTCATACCAAGCCGCCGTTTCACCGGGAAGCACCAAATCCTGGCCTTGGTTAGCGGGTCTTGCAATGACGATGTCGACCGGCGGCGGTGCCGAGTAAGCCGCCTCGCTCGCCTTGGCGACGGAATGGGAATGCAGCAACCGCACGATGCAGACGAGTACGAAGAGTGCGGCCAGCGCCAAGATCCCGAGCCCCACACCACGCTTGGTGCGCCGGCCGGTTTCGGGAGAAAAGCCGGTCGACACCGTAACGCCCTCGTCGCCCGCGTCTCCCTCGTCCCGCGACACTTGATCCGGATACTCACTCTGGGATTGCCCGATGCGCGTGGGAGGCGGCACTCGATCGGTGGGATCACGCGATTGCATGGGCACTACCTTTTGGCTGAGATTCAGCAACCGGACTCCGCTGACGACGCAGTAAGCGGTACATGGTAGGTACGAAGATCAATGTGGCGAGCGTCGCGAACAGAAGTCCGCCGATGACCGCCCTACCCAGGGGTGCGTTTTGCTCGCCCCCCTCCCCGATGCCCAACGCCATCGGTACCATCCCCAAGATCATGGCGCTCGCGGTCATGAGAACGGGACGCAATCGTGTATAGCCGGCGGAGATCGCCGCACGCAGGGGATCATCACCGGCCGCCATGCGCTGATTCGCGAAACTGACCACCAAGATACTGTTGGCCGTGGTGAGTCCGATGCACATCAGGGTTCCCATGAGCGCCGGCACGCTCATCGGCGTCTGAGTCAGAAACAGCATCCACAAAACGCCTCCCAAGGCGAAGGGCACGGCCATCAACACAATCAGCGGATCGATCCAGCTCTGAAAGTTCATGACGAGAAACAAGTACACGAGCACGATGGCGAGAGCGATGCCCGTAAAGAGGCCGGTATAGCTCTCGCGCATGGTTTCGACCTGTCCGCTCAAGGTCACCGTCAGCGCCTTTGACGCGTCGGGACGATTGGCCTCGAGCACCTTGTCGATATCAGCCGCCGCCGAGTACAAGTCGCGGCCTTGCACGTCCGCATGCACGTCGAATACCGGGCGTATGTTCAGCTGGGAAGCCACCAGGGGTAAGGATTCGCGACCGAACGACGCGAGGTTCAGCAGCAGTTGGCCTTGCGCCGCGCCGGCGCTGGAGGTCACCGGTAATGTCTCGAGATCCTGGGAGGCATCGATACGATAGGTCGGCACCTGCACCACCAAGGGGTAGCTCACGCTATTCCTCGGATCGACCCAAAAATTAGGCGCCGTCTGCGCACTCGAGTTGGTTGCGACCAGCACGTTCTCGGCCGCTTCCTGTTGTGTCACCCCGATCTCGGTGGCGAGAGTGCGATCCATGTCCACCGTGAGCGCCGGCGCGTTCGGCACTTGAAATACGTGTGAATCGACCACCCCGGCCACCCCCGTCAGGGATCTCGCGATCTTCGAAGCGAGTTCGAACGCCTCCTCCTGGTCCGGTCCGGATATTCGCACGTCGATGGGCGCCGGCTGCCCGAAGTTAAGTACTTGATCGACGATGTCCGCCGGTTGAAAGAAGAATTGCAATTCCGCGAATCGCTTCGGCAGTTCTTGCCGCAGCCTGGCAATGAGCTTTGCCGTCGGATCATGCTTTTCGGTGAGCGATATGAGGATCTCCCCGTCCATCGGGCCGACCGTGGCCGAATCGCTCAGAGCAATGTTGATGCCGCTGTAGGGCAAGCCGATGTTATCGAGCATGACGTCAATCTGATCGTTGCCCACGAGTTTGCGAATCTGCGCCTCCACTTCCGAGAAATACTGCTGGGTCTTCTCCAGTCGCGTGCCGGCCGGCGCGCGGACGTGCAGGCGCATCTGGCCGGCGTCCACCTGCGGGAAGAAGTCGCGTCCCAGAAACGGGAACAGCACGGCCGAGACGACGATCAGCCCGATGAACGCCATGACCGTGAGTCGGGCTTCAGATAACGCCCACGAAACTGTATCTCGATAGGCTTCCCGAAAACGTTCGAAGCTCCGCTCGAACCCGGCCTGGAGTCGTACCAACGCGTTCTTCGACGCGGCTTTCGCGGCGTCGGGACCGGCCGTGCCTTCCTCGGCGAAGTCGTGCACTGCGCCACGCATCAGGTAGTTGAACAGCACGGGTACCAGGGTGAAGGACAATGCAAGACTCGCGAGCAGTGCACCGATGACCGACAACGACAGCGGCGAGAACAGGTATTTGGCGGTGCCCTCGAGCAGAAACACCGGAACGAACACGATGCAGATGCACAACGTCGACAGGAACGTTGGAATCGCAACTTCATTCGCCCCCGTCACGATGGCCTGATGCAGGGGCTCGCGCATGCCGACGTGCCGTTCGATGTTTTCGATCACCACCGTACCGTTATCCACGAGAATACCTATCGCCAGGGCGAAGCCGCCCAACGTCATGGTGTTGAGCGTCTGGCCGGTGAGTTTGATGAAGAGCACCGCCGTGATGATGGAGAGCGGGATCGCTGCGAGAATGATCAACGACAACCGGACATTCCCGAGGAAGAGAATGATGACCATCGCGGTGAGTCCGGCGGCCATGGCCGCGCTCAGCAGCACACTGTGCAGCGCCGCCCTGACGAAGATCGACTGGTCGAAGAGAGCCTTGACGGAGACGTCGGCGGGCAGCACCTTCTTGATGTCAACGAGCGCCGCGCGGACTCCATCGATGACCGCCAAGGTCGACACCCCGCCGGTCTTGCGGATGCTCATCAAAGCACCCGGGGTGCCGTTCACCGACACCGAGTTGGTTTGCACCTGAAATCCATCGTGTACGTGGGCTACGTCCCGCATGAACACCGTGCGGCCGTCGATTTGCTTGATGGGGAACGCATTGATCGTCTCGATGACGTCCGGCGAATTGTTCATCGCCAACGTATAGTCTTTGTCGCCGATCTTGACATCGCCGGCCGGCAGAATGACATTTTGATGCTGTAGTGCAGCGCTCACATCCTGGGGAGACAATCCCCGGGCCTGCAGTGCCTGCATGTCGAGGTCCGCCATGATGACGCGAGGTTTACCGCCGTATGGGTAGGGCACCTCGGCGCCATGAACGACCGCCAACGCCGGACGAATGATGTTCTGACCCAGGTCGTTGAGCTTCGTATCGGGCAATGACTTGCTCGACAAACTCAGCTGAATGATGGGTACGTCGGTTGCCCCGTACCGAAGCACCAAGGGCGGGGTGATGTTCGGTGGCATGTATTTGAGGACGACCAAGGCGCTGCTCGCCAGCTGCGACACGGCCCGTGTCACATCCGCCCCTTCGTGCAGATAGATCTTCTCGACCCCCACGCCCTGATAGCTCACCGCTTCGATGCGCGAGATATCGTCCACGAGGGACGCGAGCTGGCGTTCATGCAGCGTCAAAATGCGGTTTTGAATATCGGTGGCACTCATGCCGTTGTAGGTCCACACGACCGCGACGACCGGAATGTCAATTTCGGGAAAGATGTCCACCGGCATCCGCAGCCCCGCACCGATTCCCATGAGGGTGATCAGAATCAGCACGGCAACGACCGTATAGGGTCGCTTCAGGGCGGTCTCGACAACGGACATGCAAAATCCTCGATTACGATCGAGGCAATGTAATTGAGGTAGGAAACGAAGTCAGGGGCCGAAAGTCACGAGTCGAAGTGACTTTCGTCACTTTCGGGGAGGTCCAAAGTCACTTATTTACGTGTGGCTACCGGCACGCCAGTGCGTTACCGGCATTGGTGGCCGGCATCACTCTGCTCGCGGCTGCCGCCTCGACATCATGGCCAATTCAGTTCTGGTGTTCGCGTGCAGTTTTTCCATGATGCGGCTGATGTAATTCTTGATCGTGCCCTCTGCCAGCGACATTGCCGTGGCAATCTGACGATTGGTCATCCCTTCGGCAATGTGCTCGAGCAGCCTCGCCTCCTTCTCACTGAGTGGCTCGGCATGCGGGTGAGCCAAAAGTGGCGGAGCCGAGTTGCCCGCACTCCCCGACGCGGGACAGTCGGTCGTCGCGATTGCAAGCTGCCGGAACTGGTCCATCACCTTGCGCGCGATTTGCGGAGTCAATCGCGACTCGCCCCGACGCAGCGCACGGATCGTCTCGAGCAACTCCTCCTCGCTGACGTCCTTCAGAAGATAGGCTTGGGCTCCCGCACGCACTGCCTGGAATACCGTCTCATCGTCATCCAATGTCGTCAGAACGAGGATCTGCGTGTTCGGATGGGCCTTGGTGATCTCGCGCGTTGCGGCAACACCGCCCTTCAAAGGCATGTGCAAGTCCATCAGGACGATGTCCGGGTTAAGGAGTTGTGCGAGCTCGACCGCCTCGACCCCATTTCGCGCCTGACCAACCACTTCCATGTCGGGTTCCATGGACAGCAGCATCATCGCGCCGCGTCGCACCGAGGCTTGATCCTCGGCAATCACGATGCGAATGACCGGACTATCCACGCGGCTGCCCGCGTTGATGGAAGGCGCTAGAATTGTGAATGCCCATCTCGCCACCTCCTTGCTGTCCTTTCAGGCTTCATCATGCGACTCTCGACCCGCTGTTTGGAAGTGACTTTCGTCACCACTTGATCTAAACCCATGTCGATTCTCGATCTTTCCGACAAGCTGCGTGCCACATTGGCCGGGGTGGACCCGCGGCGCAGTCTCGGTGCCGCCGCAATGTGGCTGATCGTGTTCCTCGCGGTGAGCTTTTCAATCGCGGCGACCGTCTGGGTGGGAGGCATCTCCCGCCGGAATGTATTGGAGCAACACGTCCGCCGCCTCTCGCTCGAAACCGACCAACTGAGCTCCGATCTGGGCCAGGCGCTGACGGTCCGGCTTGATGCGGTGCACGCCGCGGGCGCCATGGCGAAGGCGTCGGGGAAGCGCACGGACAGCCTGCGGACCGTCTTTGAAGAACTAACGGCCGCCTATCCGAACCTCGATTGGATTGCGGCGGCTGATGCGCAGGGAGTGATCGTGGCGTCGCACGAAGCGCAGACTGTCGGACTGCGGGTGACAGACTCTCCGTGGTTCTCTTCGGGCAGGCAAAGGCCCTGGCTGGGTGTGATCGATCCTGGCGGCGGCCCGCCCCTCACGCCGTCGGACGCCTTCGCCAATTTCGGCGACTTCGCGATACCGGTCGGCGATGATTCAACTCCCTACGCGGGTGTCATCCGCGCGCATGTCCGCTGGCCAAGGGCCGCGCATCATCCGGAACGTCTCACCGATGATCCCGATCCAAGGACAAGCACGGAAGTTTGTGTGTTGGATAAGGCGGGCATCGTCCTCGTGGGTCCGAAGCCGTGGTTGGGAAAGCCGTGGCGAGGGGTCACTCTCGCAAAAGATCCCCGCGCCGGTTTAACGCTTGACTTGCATGACGAGGAGGCACCACGGTTCGAACAACTGCCGGATGGGCGCCGCGCCCTCATTGCCCGCTCCGCCCTCGCCGCGTCCGATGAAATCACCTCCCTGGGATGGCGGCTGCAGCTCATCGAACCGACCGAACGTGTCTTTCAACGCGCGGATGCGTTGGCGCTGCAGATTCTCTGGGTATCCCTATGCCTCGGTGTCGTGACGGCGGTTCTTGGCATTCTCGGTGCAAAACAACTTACACGGCGGTTGCAGCGACTGGCAGTTTCAGTGACGCAAGTGGGCATGCACGGGACCTTGCGGATCGAGGTCCCCGAGGGCGCCGACGAAGTGGCGCGACTCGGACAGGCGTTTGCAAAACTGCTTGAAGAGCTGGCCTCGGAACGCAACGAGCTCGAGCGACGGGTGGCGGTTCGTACCCGGGAAGTGGAGCGACTCGCAGAAGAGTCCCGCTATGCCGCGATCGTACGCGAACGCTTGACGATCGCCCGCGACCTGCACGATACGCTCGCGCATTCCATGATGGCCATATTGAGCGAAATACGTTTTCTTCGAAAACTGCAGAATCGCGATCCGCATGCGTTGACCAAGGAACTCGCCCGCGCCGAGCGGATTGCACACGAGGGATTGCAGGAGGCACGCAGCGCAATCGCCCAAGTGCGAGCCACCGCGGTTCGCGAGACAGGCCTTGGACCTGCGCTGGAGGAGGTGTTCGAGCGTTTTTTGAACCTCACAGGCCTCACCGGCGATTTTCATTCGGACGTTGCCGCAGCCCCCTTTGGCGATGAACGCGCCGAAACTGTCCTACGCATGGCCCGCGAGGCACTGCGCAACGTCGAACGCCATGCCAAAGCCACCCATGTCACCATGCGGCTGCAGGCAATCGATGATTCAACGCTGGAGCTTCGGATCGAAGACAACGGGGTCGGCTTTGAGCCTCACGCGATACCTCCCGGTCACTACGGGCTCGTCGGCCTGCGCGAGCAGGCGGAAATCATCGATGCGCACTTGGATATTCAAAGTGTACGCGACAAGGGGACGACGTTGCGCTTGGTGCTGCGTCTAGCTCCGGTCATCTTCAAGCCCATGGGCGGCACGATGCAGGCATAGGTGTGCCGCTTCTCGGCGGGCGATCAACCGCGGCAATACAGGCGATCGATACCTGTCGGCGGCGAACTCGATAGTGCCCTGATCGTCGCCCTTGGGGTTGCGACTGGCCGGCGACCACCCGCCCGACGGCCAATCAGGGTTTCGAAACCGGTTACTCCTCGAGAGCAACCGCCGGTAGTTTGACGTTATTGTAATTGGCGGCGATCGCGGGATGACTTGCCCGGGCTTGCCTTCGCTATCATGCCGGCAGGAGGAAGTTCTATGGCCGCTCCCGTTGTTCGATTCAGGATCGATTTCGCGGAACATTCCAGCCTTGGGCCCGGAAAAATCCGTCTTCTCGAAGCCATTCGAGATTCCGGATCTCTCTCACAAGGGGCGCGCAACATGCGGATGAGTTACCGCCGCGCCTGGATTTTGGTGGAGAGCCTGAAACAATCTTTTCGGCAGCCGGTGACAGTGGCAAATACGGGGGGTAAGGACGGCGGCGGTATGCGGGTCACCGAATTTGGCGACGCCTTGATTGAAAACTATCGCCAATTAGAACGAGATTTTGCGGCGTTGGCAGCTCGACGTCTCCGCGCCATCATCCCGACGCTAAGCCGGCATTCCAAGTCCGACGCCAGGACTTCGGTGCGCGCGAAGCATTAGAGAGCGCCGAGATGATCGATCTGCCGCATCCTTGAGCTGGTACTCATCAGGCCGCCGCAGCGGTCCGGAAGCCCGGTGACTTCGGCCTGAAGGCCTGCGGGCTGCTCGCCGATATATCGATATAACTTCCGTATATTTCCCAACGCAAGGCTGGCGTGACATCCTCAAGCGCGTTGCAACAAAGCGTTAACCAATTCCAATACGGAACGCTCACGGAGTTTCAAATTGAGTCGCCACGAGAATATCTGCACGGGGCCTGCAGCGGGACAGGGCGCGAGCGGCAAAATCAGGCGTCTCGAGGCGGGATTGCTGGTGGCCTTGAGCGCCGCGGGTCTCGCCCATGCGCAATCTGCCCATGCGCAATCTGCCGCTGTGCCGCCGCCCGACGACAGCCTCACCTGGCACGGTATCACGCTGTACGGAACCGTCGATATCGGCTTCCAACACGAAACGCACGGCGCGCCGTTCAGCGATTTCTATACTCCCGGCAGCACGAACATCGTTCAGAAGGACAGCCGAGAGTCGGTGAGTGGTGCGACCAGCAGCAACTTGGGTCAGTCGAAGATCGGCCTCAAGGGGGTCGAGCCGATCGCCGCGGATTGGTCCGGCGTGTTTGCCCTTGAGACATATTACAACCCCCAATCCGGCGATCTCAGCGACTCGTTGAAATCGCTGGTCCTCGACAACGGCCTCGCCCCGGGCAAACAAACCACCAACAATGACGGCTCGAGCGCCGGGCAGGCGTTTCAGGTCGCCTTTGTCGGCTTCACTTCGCAGACCTTCGGCACCGTGACATTCGGCCGTCAGGTGACGCTCGTGGCGGACGGCATCAATACCTACGATCCGAACCTCGCCGCCCCGGCATTTGGCTTGCTGGGTGCCTCCGGCACTTACTCAGGCGCCGGATCCACCGAGGACAAGCGATTGGACTCGACCCTCAAGTACGTCGTCCACGCCGATGCCTTTCATTTTGGAGCTTTGTATAAATTCAATAACTCCTATGCTTCTGCCGGCGGCACGGCGTACCAGGCGGACATCGGCGGTCATTATGCCGGGCTGTCGGTTGATGCCTATTATTCCAAGATCAACGATGCGGTGTCGTTGTCCGCGCTCACCGCGGCGCAGGTTGGCGATTTGGCGAAGCTCGGCTTCTCGCCGGGCAATTCGCTCTCAGCGACCATTTCCGACAATACGACGGCCTCGCTCATGGCCTCCTATCAGTTCGACCCGATCCCGATAAAACTCTATGCTGGCTACGAGCATATCCAATTCGCCAATCCGACCCGGGATGTGGCGGTGGGCACCGCGGGCCTTGGCGGCTATATTTTTGCCTTCGTCAACAACGACGCCTATCCCGATGACAAGAAGCTCAGCGTCTACTGGGCCGGCGTGCGGTACACCGTCATTCCGGGCCTCGACGTCGTGGGCGCCTACTACGGTTATCGTCAGAATGCGTATGGCACCGGCAGCCAGGCGGGCTGCTCCACGGTTGCACACGCGACTTGCAGCGGCACCTTCGAGGCGTTTTCGCTGGATGCCGATTATCGATTCACGAAGCGCTTCGACGGCTACTTGGGCGTCATGTACAGCGGGGTGTCGGACGGCCTCGCCAACGGATACTTGTACCAGACGACGAACCTCAATCCGACGATCGGCGTGCGCTACAGCTTTTAGCGAGGGCGCGGGTGCCGGCCGGACGCGCCGACGCATCCGCATCACGGCGCCAGCAAGATCTCCAGTGTTCGACGGTAGACATCGTGCAACCGGTCGATGTCGGCCACCCGAACGCATTCGTTGACCTTGTGGATGGTCTGATTGACCACGCCGAGTTCGATCACCTGCGCACCCATCGGCGCAATGAATCGGCCGTCCGACGTTCCGCCGCCGGTCGAGAGTTTGGGCGTGCGGTGCAACTGCTCGTGCACGGCGCGGGATACGGCCTCCGACAACTGTCCGGGAGCCGTCAGAAACGGGTAGCCGGAAATGAACCATTCCAACGAATGCTTGACCTTGTGCTTTTTCAGGATGCCCTCGACGGTCGCCTTCAGGGAGTCCACGGTCTGCACGGTGGAGAACCGCAGATTGAAGCGCGCTTTGAGCTCTCCCGGGATGACGTTCGGCGCGCCGGTGCCTGCCGAGATATTACTCACTTGAAACGTGGTCGGCTGGAAGTGCTCGTTGCCCTGATCCCAGATGCGGGACGCGAGCTCCGCCAGCGCCGGCGCCACGGCGTGGACCGGATTGTCCGCGAACTGCGGGTACGCGATGTGCCCCTGTACGCCGTGCACGGTGAGGCGCCCGCTCAAGCTGCCGCGGCGGCCGATTTTGACGGTATCGCCGAGTTCGATCTCGCTCGACGGCTCGCCCACCAGGCACCAGTCGATGGCCTCGCCGCGCTCGCGCAGCACCTCGACCACGCGGCGGGTGCCCTCGACGGACGGCCCCTCCTCGTCGCTGGTGATCAGAAACGCGATGCTTCCGCGATGCGAGGGATGGTGTCCTACGAACTCCTCGCAGGCGGTCAGCATGGCGGCCAGCCCGCTCTTCATGTCGGCGGCGCCGCGGCCGTACAGGACGCCGTCCCGGATGACGGGGACGAAGGGGTCGGTGTGCCATTCCTCGACCGGCCCCGACGGTACGACATCGGTATGCCCGGCGAAGCAAAACACCGGCCCCACGCTGCCGCGCTTGGCCCAGAAATTGTCCACCGGTCCGAAGCGGAAGCTCTCGACCGTGAACCCGATCGCGCGCAACCGCTCGATCATCACGGCCTGGCAACCGCCATCGGTGGGGCTCACCGAGGCGCGCCCGACCAGCTCCTCCGTCAGTTGCACGGTGCGGGACAAGGGTGGACTCGGCGACGGGGACGCGCTCGTCTTCGCGGGCGGACTCGACGACGGGGGCAGGCTCGTCTTGGCGGGCGGGCTCGCCATCAGAAGCGCAGCACCGGCGGCTGACGCCGCAAGTTGTTCCAGAGGCCATATGCGCCGAGCGCCAGCGCCGCAATCAGCACCCAGCCCGGCATCGCGATGCCGAGAAACACCCAGGTCACCCGGGCGCATTCACCGGAACCGGTGAGGACTTTGACCAGCACCTGGCTCAACGAGAATATCTTCAGCATGAAGTCCAGCGATGCCCCGCAGGACGGGATGCTTCCCTCGGGCAGGCTTTGAATATAGAGATGACGGCCGGCAACCCCGGCGGTCGCGAGCGCGGCCAGCAGGATCAGCGAGGCATAGACCCGCCTCGTCCAGCCGACCGGGTCGTGCGTGGCGGCGATCAAGAACATCACCCCGATCGCAAACACGCCGACACGCTGGAAAATGCACAGCGGACAGGGTTCCAAATGCAGAACGAATTGGGCGAAGTAGGCGTAACCCAACAAGCCTGCGCAGGCTGCGAACCCCAGCAGGTTCCCCTGGCGTGCACTCATCAGCCGCGCGGGGAGGCGTGCGCGGCGCTGATTTGCTTGGCTACGTCCTCGAGCGAGGTGTGGCGGATGTCCTTGCCATGAACCATGTAGATCACGTACTCGCAGATGTTCTTGGCGTGGTCGCCGATCCGCTCCAGGGCGCGCACGATCCACATGATTTCGAGGGCGCGGCTGATGGTGCGCGGATCCTCCATCATGAAGGTGATGCACTGCCGGTGGATGGATTCGTACTCCTCGTCGACCATCTTGTCTTCGCGCGCGGTCTTGAGCGCCGCCTGCGAGTCCATGCGCGCGAACGCGTCGAGCGCGTCATGCACCATCTGCGCCACCTGTCTTCCCAGGTGCTTGACTTCGCGGTACTTGTCCGCGGGGCGCTCCATGGTGGCGAGACGCGAGGCGATATAGCCGATCTTCTCGCCCTCGTCGCCGATGCGCTCCAGGTCGGTGATGGTCTTGATGATGGCGACGATGACCCGCAAATCGCCGGCGGCCGGCGCCCGGATCGCCAGAATGCGGCTGCATTCCTCGTCGATCGACACCTCCATGCCGTTGACCTTGTAATCTTCGGTCGCCACCGACTCGCCGAGGCGGCTATCGCCCTCGACCAAGGCGGTGATCGCCTTGTGCAGCTGCTGTTCGACGAAACCGCCCATCTGCAACACCTGGTTGCGAACCTTCTCCAGGTCCTCATTGAAGCGACGGGAGATGTGGTGGGTGAGGTCGGCAGTTTCCATAAAATTTTACCTTACGCTCAAACGCGGGGAACCAACAATACTCGAAGCATGCGCGCATTCGTTTACATCCGATTGCGGCACACGTCAATAACAAGGTCGACATTTCCCGACGTCGAACGTTCAACGCCGCGCAGGCCATGAGTGCATTGCCGCGCAGATCACGGGTCAGGGCCGCGCATATCATGAGTCCATTGCCGCGCAGATCACGGGTTCGGGGCCGCGCATATCATGAGTCCATTGCCGCGCAGGCCGCGGGTTCAGGGCCGCGCAGGTCAAGGGTTCAGAGCCGCGCAGGTCAAGGGTTCAGAGCCGCGTATCCTTTGGCCGGTGCGGCGGCGGTCATGCGCGGAGCGCCGCTTGCGCGGCCTGCCGGCAAATCCTCTCGATCGGAAAATGACAGGTAAATGTGCTGCCCTTGCCTTCCGTGCTCTGCACGTCGAGCCAGCCGCCGTGCCGCTGCAGCGCGTGCTTGACGATGGCCAAACCTAAGCCGGAGCCGCCTTGTCCGCGGGAGCGGCCGGCGTCCACGCGGTAGAAGCGCTCGGTCAGCCGCGGGATGTGCTCCGCCGGAATGCCGATACCGCTGTCGATCACGGCAAGGTACGCTCCTTCTTCATCGGCCCACCAGCGCATCCGCACCGTCCCCTCGCCGGGCGTGTACTTCATCCCGTTCACCAGCAGGTTGGTGAACGCCGATTCGATCTCGTGCGCGGAACCGAACAGCCCGTCGCTCGAATCCACTTGCAGCACGACATGCCGCGGCCGGTCGGCGCTCGCGAGGGCATCGCGCTGCAATCGCTCGAGCATGCCCGGCACGTCGATCACGTCGCGGGCCGCTTCGCCGTCGGTTGACTCCAGGCGCGACAGCACCAACAGGTCGGCAATGATGGCATTCATGCGCTGGGCCTGCGCCCGCATGTCGCGTATGGGTCCCGACCACGAGGCATCGATGGTCGGGTCGTCCGCCATCGTGTCCAGATAGCCTGATATCACCGTCAGGGGCGTACGCAGCTCGTGCGACGCATTGGCGACAAAGTCCTTGCGCATGGCCTCCAGCCGCATTTGCCGCGTGACGTCGCGCACCAACAGCAGCGACTGGCCGCCGCCATAGGGCACCAGCTGCAGGGCCAGGTACAGATCCACCTGCATGGGCGGACGGATCACCAACGGCATGGCGTAATCATCGCCATGCAGGTAGAGCACGAATTCCGGGGAGCGAATCAAGTTGTCGATCCGCAAGCCGAGATCCACCGGCCGTTTCAGGCCGAGCAGGCGCGCCGCCTGCCGGTTGAACCAGACGATCTCGTGCTGGCCGCTCAGGATGATGACCCCGTCGGGCAGAGCCGCCGTCGAACGGCGCAACTCGCGAAACAGCTGTACCAGGCGCTGCTTGTGGAACTGTTTGCGCCGGTGCAGGCGCACCACCTGGGCGACGATATCCCCCCAAATGCCGCCGAGCACCGGTGGATCGATTTGCGATCGCAGGCGCAGCCAGCGGTCGAGGCGGTACAGCGTGAGTAGTTGCCAGCCCAGATAGGCGCAGGAGGCGGCCAGAATCCACAGCCATATGGGTCCTACGAGCAGGCCCAGGCACAGACCCAGCAGCAGGATGCCCGCGAGCCGCGCGAGCGCGAAAATCCACATGGCTGCCATTGATTAGTGAGTCGCCCGCCTCACGCCTCTCGTGTGGAGAACCGATAGCCCGCGCCGCGCACGGTCTGCACCAAACGCTCCAGCAAGAAGGGTTCGAGCGCCTTGCGCAGGCGGCGGATGTGCACATCCACTGTACGCTCTTCGACGTAAGTATTACCGCCCCACACACGATCCAGCAACTGGCCGCGCGAGAACACGCGTTCCGGGTGGGTCATGAAAAAATGCAGCAGGCGGTATTCGGTCGGGCCCAGCGCGATTTCACGTTCGCCCGCGCTGACCCGATGGCTCGAGTCGTCGAGCTTCAATCCGTCGGCTTCCACGATATCGGCCGCGCCGGCCGGTGCCGCACGCCGCAGCACGGCCTGGATGCGCGCCAGCAACTCCCGCGGGGAGAAAGGCTTGGTGATGTAGTCGTCGGCGCCACCTTCCAGGCCGCCCACCTTGTCCTGCTCCTCGGCACGTGCCGTGAGCATGATGACCGGGATCTCTTCGGTATCCTTGGCGCGCTTCAGCGAGCGGGTGAGCTCCAGTCCGCTCATGTCCGGCAACATCCAATCGATCAGCATCAGATCCGGCCGCAGGTCGACGATGCGCGCCCGCGCCTCCCGGCAGTCCTCCGCTTCCCGCACTTCGTACCCGGCGCGGCGCAAGCCGAATGCGACCATGTCGCGAATCGACTTTTCGTCTTCGACTATGAGGATGCGTTTGGCGGTCATGTCTATCCTAGCCCGTTGATTCCTTTGGTCAACATTACATCGAGGGTTTGTGACGGTTGGATGACAAGAGCTTCTGGGCGGCGCGTTCTGACTCGGTCATGGCGACTTTTTCGCGAATATACAGCGGACTCAAGGCCGCGGGGTCGATACCCTCGCCGCGCGCCAGGCACAGTGCGCCGAGCCGCGCGAACTCGCGCGCGTGGGGCAGCGCTTGGGCCTCCTCCGGATTGAGCAGCAGCCCCGGCTGCGCGGCGAGGGTCGGGTAGGCGGCAAACCCGCGGCCGATTCCCTGGTAGAGCGCACCAGGGGGCGGCTGCACGGCGGACGGGGGTCCCACCTGCAGGAGACCTTGCGCGACGACGCCGCGCGCCGCATCGGCCGCGAAGCATCCCCAGTAGACCTCGCCCATGCGTGCATCGAGACAGGCCAGCGCGCGCTCCGCGCCGCTCGCGATGAGCTGGAATGCCAGGGCTTCCAACGTGCCTACCGGCGCCACCGGAAGCCCCGCCCCGAAGGCCAGACCCTGGGCCACGGCCACGCCGATCCGCACCCCGGTAAACGCGCCCGGCCCGATGCTCGCCGCCAGGCCGTCGAGTCCGGAGAGCGACACGCGGCCTTCCGTCAACACCGCGTCGACCATGCCGAGGATTTGCTGGGCGTGCGGCCGGCCCGGTTCCGCGCACCGGGTGACGAGCCGCTCCCCATCGAGCAGCGCCACGGAACACACCTCGGTCGCTGCATCGAGCGCCAACACGCGCATGCCTCAAGGTGCCTGGGCGCGGGGCATCAGCGGACGCAGCCTCGCCAACCGTTCGCTGAGAAAATGCGCGGCCGCGGCGCCATCGGTCAGCACCGGGCTCGGCGGCAGGGCCTCGAGGAACGTGCGGCCGTAGGCCTTGGATTTGATCCGTGGGTCGCCGAGCACGATCACGCCAAAGTCATCGAAATCCCGGATCAGGCGCCCGACTCCCTGCTTCAATGCCAGCACCGCCTGCGGCAATTGATACTCGACGAACGGGTTGCCGCCGCGGCGGCGAATGCCTTCCAGCCGCGCTTTGAGCAGCGGGTCATCCGGCGAAGCGAACGGCAGCTTGTCGATCGCGACGATGGCGAGTGCCTCGCCCTTGACGTCCACGCCCTCCCAGAAACTACCCGTGGCCAGCAGCACGGCATTGCCGAGCTCGCGGAATCGTTTCAACAACGCCGCGCGCGGCGCCTCGCCCTGCACCAGCACCGGAAATGGCGGGTCGGAGAAGCGCGCGTGCAGTGCCCGCACTCCCTCGGCCAAGCCGCGATAGCTGGTGTACAGCAGGAACGCTCGGCCGCCGCTCGCCTCGAGCAGCGGTGCGCAGGCCTCGATGAAGCTCGCGGCGAATGCCGGATCCTGCGGCTGGGGCATGCGCGGCGGCAGGAAGATCCGCGCCTGATCGCGATAGTCGAACGGACTGTCGATTCGCAGCGTGCGCGCCTCGGGCAGACCGATTCTCGCGGCAAAATGCGAGAAATCCTCGCCGATCGCCAAGGTGGCGGAGGTGAACACCCACGCGCACGGCCGCGACTCGACGTACTCGCGCAGGCGCTCCGCAATCTCGAACGGAGTGTATTGCAACAGCAACCCGTGGGCATTGGCATCGACCCAGCGCACGCCCGCCTCGTCCGGCAACTCGCGCAACGCCGCCAGCGAGTTGGCGAGCCCCGCGGCGCGGCGCCCGCAGTTGGAAAGACCGGCGCCGCCCCCGAGGCCCTCGAGCTGCGAGGCGATATCGCCGAGCGCGGTCTCCAGCTCCGGCAACACCTCCAGGAACGAATCCGGCAAGCTGCTCCACTCGTAGCGGCCGTTGCCCGCGTGCAAGGCGCCGCGCAGCGCCAGGGTCCAGGCGTCGACGCTGGCGACGGCTGCCGTGAGCGCCGGAGCGCGCACCACCGCGGACGTCATCTCGGCCGCGATGTCGCGCATCAGCAGCTGTACCTGGCGCACCGACCAGAGCTGCCCGAAGAATTGCGCGGCGATATCGGGAACCTGGTGTGCCTCGTCCAGAATGACGGCCTCGGCACCCGGCAGCAGATCGCCGAAGCCCTCCTCTTTGAGCGCGAGATCCGCCAGCAACAAATGGTGATTCACCACCACGATGTCGGCCGCTTGGGCGTTGCGCCGCGCCTCGATCACGTGGCAGCGCGAGAACTGCGGACATTCCTGGCCAAGGCAATTCTCGCGCGTCGAGGTGATCTGCGGCCACACCGAGGACTGTTCGGGCAGATCGGTGAGTTCCGACAGGTCCCCGGCTTTGGTGATTGCCGCCCATCGGCTGACGCGGGCCAGGATGCGTGCCGCGCCGCGCTCCTCGAGCGGCAGCGAGCCTTGCGCGGTGGCGAGGTCCAATCGATGGCGGCACAGATAGTTGGCCCGCCCTTTGAGCAAGGCGATTTTCACCGGCAACCCCAGCGCCTTCGCCAGCAGGGGGACGTCGCGGCCGAACAGCTGATCCTGCAAGGTGCGCGTGCCGGTCGATATGACAACGCTGCGCCCCGACAACAACGCGGGCACGAGGTACGCAAAGGTCTTGCCGGTGCCCGTGCCTGCTTCGACGATCAACGACGTGAGGCCCGCCAGCGCCAACCCAACGGCCTTCGCCATGGCCGCCTGCTCGGGGCGGTAGGCGTACCCCGGCAGCGCACGCGCCAGCGGTCCGTCGGCGCCGAAGACGTCATGGTAGTCGCTGTTCATGGATGCAGACTACGGGTTTTCACGCCGATTATTCGACTTGCGCGCGAAATCGTACAAACGCGACTGAATTGGCTTGCAGGCTGTTTTTGAGCTGCCAGCGGATGTGAGTGTAGTCCGCTGCAACCGCGCGCCGGGGCTTTCCATCCGGTCCGGACACGGTGAGGTTCTCGGCGCGATCGAAGCTCAAGCCCCCGTCCACCGAATACCGGACCTCGGCCCCAGGACCCACTGCCGAATCACCCAGGTAGCGCATGTGCTCGGGCACGGCATGGGAGACGACGGGCGCCTCCACCGCAGTGGCGCTGATGTTGGTTACCTCGAGCGTGTAGATCACCCGATCTCCCGGCACCACGCGGTCCGCGGGGATCAATTTCACCACCGCGCGCCCGCCCTGATTGACGCGCGCTTCGACCTCGGCGATGGCCCTGACGCGCAGCGCCGGATCGGGGGCCGTCGGGGCGCTCGGAGCAGAAGTCTCCGCGGCGCTCGCAGGGGCCGGCTGGACGGCGCTCGGGGCGCGTTTCTCTGTGGCGCTTGCCGGTGCCGCTTGGACGGCGGTCGGGGCGCGCGCGTCTGCGGCGCTCGCCGCAGCCGTCTG
>Ga0209611_10002760_pt1 | contig 30731 bp, 24 predicted proteins | sample S1TSphgellanicum_3_FD_187693 | JGI IMG/M metagenome (GOLD analysis project Ga0209611, IMG submission 187693) | Host-associated microbial communities from peat moss isolated from Minnesota, USA - S1T2_Fc - Sphagnum magellanicum MG (SPAdes) (version 2) | ecosystem: Host-associated > Plants > Peat... | reverse complement strand
GATGAGCTTAGGAACTCCTCTTGTTCTTCCTTGACCAACTCAGGGGTTTGAAGAGGTCGCACTTGATCTATGTCAAACTCATCCTCAAGCTGTAATAAAAAACACTGCCAGTCATCATTGACATACCTAAACCATACCCAGACCAACACTGAGGAAGGAAACAAAGACAGAGAGATTCTGGGTGTCAGAGACCAAACATAGCAACTCTCCACCAGCACGTAGATACCAGATATCTGAAAAATGCAGTGGCACCCAAGCCAATTAGGCAGCAGAAATCTGAAACCCTGGGAGACAAAATTTCCCCCAATTCACAAGCAGAAACACAGAAGAGCTTAGTTTTGACTTCAAGCCCAGCAAAAGCAATTCACATTCAGGTACAACATGACCTGGAAATCCAGAACAAGCAAAAGAATTCCCATATCCAGATCCACAACAGCATTGAACCTTGGAAAAACCCCAATACATGAAAGTACCCACAGACTGCAAACCCCACAAAGAGAGCCCACATCTTCAAAACACAAAAACCATCCATCCACATAAAGAAGAAGACAAAAGCCAAAATTCAACTCCCAAGTGCACTTGAGGTGTGAAATACAACAGAATCAAAGAAGCTCAAATTGCAAAGAAAAAAAAGATTTTAAAATAATAATAATAATAATAATCCACAGCTTGGATCTGAGAGTGAAAACACATCCAAACCCAAGAAAAGCTCCAATTTCAGAAGAGGAAGGAAAGAAGGAAGGCCTCACAAACAAACCTCTTCCGCTTGTATGGAGCTCCTTTTCTCCTTGACTCATCAAAACCGCCACTCTCGAGCCCCAAAGAAAAACACACACACATACACAAAAGCACACCTCCCATGCACAGTAGTTTCACGCTGCTGCTGCGACGGATTTCCGTTGAGGATCTTTGCAACAACAACAACAACAAAATAAATAAATCTACTGCAACTGAGCAGCAAACATCAAGCACACATTGCGTATGTGGTTTTGGGTTCTTATACAATAGTGGGGTTGGGTTGTAATTAATTAATTTGTCTGTTTGTTGCAACAAACAAAACAAAGCAACAACAAAAGTTTCACTACGACTTGACCAGAAACAAACTCTGCAATCCCTTTAGCAGCGACGGTGGATCGCGGAATCTTTCGATCCGCTAAGATCCCTCGGGAAGCACCCATCGCTCCTTTCCTCCCTTCTTCCCTTCTTCCTCCTTCCTACCTACCTACCTACATGCCCACAATCCTTTCTCCTGCCACAAATGCTTTTTTCTTTTTTTCTTTTTTTTCCCCTACAAAATTTTCACCCACCTTAGCCAATTGTTGTTGGCACTACCTATCTAGTAGAGCAAAGCTTGATTAAAACTAGGAGGGGAATCCCCAAAAAAAACCAAAAAAAACTCCTAAAATTTCCAACTTTTTAAATTTAAAAAGACAATATCTGTTGGGGAAAAAATTGTATGTGATCCCCTTTTTTTTATATTTCTATTTTTGTTATTTTGGGGGTTGCTGAAAATAAGACTTTGAATGGCAAGAAATGTGAAATTGGCCACCCTATACCTACCACCAATTTAAAGAACTTTGATGGTACTTAGGGCCACTTTAGATGAGGATCCAAGGTCTAGGATCCAAGGAAATAGAGCAATCCTATTGGAGGAGAGCCATAAATTGGACCCATGGCCTTGAGATGAGGGTCCAAGACCAAAAAGGTGGCAAATCCAGGCTAAATCTACATGGCACCATTTTGGAGAGAAAAATCAATCGGTTCAAACCCAAAAAAAAAAGAAGCTAAAGCCGAGAGCTCATGATTTGAAGAACCATTTGGGATGAATGCCATTGTCGCTGTCACCATAACCCTCATGCGCACGTCTGGCTGACCCAGTACGCAGCTGATGTGGATTGGAACCTGTGACCTCTCCCCCAATGGGGTGATGCGAAGCCCCCCATTTCTGCTGAGGAACCAGTTATGTTCGTATCGTTTGAATGCTTAATTCGTAGGCCACAAGAGTGTTGAAATCTGAAGAGAAAGTTGGAGAAATCTGGAAAATTAACCCATTACAAACCATAGAGCATGAGTTGGGTAGTAGGAGTTAACTTCTGTCGATTTGGGCCCTCATCTAGATATGGGACATCTATCTATTTGAGCACCTGTCTAAATCAGTGTTTTTATTTTTTCATTTTTTTGATATTTTCGAAATTTTTGTGAAATTCAACCCCCAAAAAATAATAAATAAATAAAAATAGTCAAATTTATACTAAGAAACCCAAGAATTTCCCAATTTCTTTGTTCAAAAACGCTGAAATTTCGCCAAGAAAAAAGAAAAGAAAGGTCTAGATATGTAGCCCAGGGCAAAATGCCAACCACATTGGGAAATAACATCCAGGCCATCCTTGGTGGATGAGAGTCCTCCTCTGATCCAGTCCCCCAAGAGCCTTTTTGGTTCACTGTGTTCCCAATGGCCATTCCATTAGGCTCATGGGACCTCTATTTGGATTAGCATGTCTTTGTACTATGGCAATGACTAGCAGAGGGCAACCATTTACCTTGTGCTTTATGCAACCGGCCTTTACTTAGTCCAAAAGGGCCAAAGTGAACCTGCATCCACAATTGCACCATCCACTGGATGCCCATTATGACTCAGTTGTGGATGAACTTCAACTCAATTAATATCTGGTTTCACCTTGGTAACCCATTGTGTAAGAAACAATTCCTATAAATAGGTAGAGAACTAGAAAAATAGGTAACTACTAGGTAAATAGAAGGTTTATAGGTAGGTACATTTATTTTTACTACCTACTAACAACCTGAAAGATTAAAAATAACAACAGAGCTAACCATCATGGTTAGCTAGGGAACTGGAACTCAACTGAAAATTATTTCCTGACCCCTTACCATCCATCCTTCATAGTGCCGTAGTGGGTGTTGGTTAACTCTGGACATCCAAAACTACATCTTGCAACCCTGGGCAGGTATAGTTTTGCATTAGTCTTCACTTGAATCAAGCAAATAAAAGCATCCTCTGCTCTTTTGTAATATGGAAAAATGACAATGTGAGCTCATGTTCTGGAAAGCACTTTGAAGTTTTTTCCCTTTGTTATGTGGGGAACCTCTCCAAGCACAATACTTCTATCCTTAGGGTTCCCAAACCCAAAGGAAAATTACATGTTACATGTAATTTTGCCTCATGAGAGCAAAATTACACATAATATCACTCCAACAAGAGCAATTAATTGTGTAGGCAAGAGAAATCAAGTGTTTTTATGCTATGCAATTAAAAGAAAAATTTACAATATGATTCATCAAATAATTGCGATGCATATTGATGCAAATGAAGTGATATTGAAACATTAAAATCAGCATTGAATACTTCTATAAAAATGGCCATGTTTTGTGTTAAGTCTAAGCTTCATATTTGGTTATGTCTTTTAACTAACTTGAAATGCAAATCCAACCAATAAGTTGTCAAAGAATGTTGCAAATCGATTCAACCAATAATGTTGTAAAAAAATGTTGCAAATCCAATTAATAACAATGTTTTCATCTAGGCCGAATTATGGATGATTTTGTTCCTACCTTTTCATCCACATATGATTACAACATCATGACTAAGCAACTTGATATCCTTTTCAAAGCTTACAACAACCATAACATCTATGACAATAGTCAAGTTAACATTCTAATTTTGCAAGTTGTTGAATTGATTTTGAACATGAGATGTTGGAGTATTTAAACATGAAATACCCATACTTAATTCGTTCATGTTTTTTTGGTCATCATTTTGCTCTAAACTTGACAATTAGCCTTTGTATTTTAATAGTCATAATAAAAAAACAAGTACAACTTGTAGTTTTTTTTTTAGTGATTGTTGGTTATTAATAGCAACATAACACAAAAATCATTGTTGCTAGTGCCCTCTTCCTTTATTGCAAGATGTGTCATTTGCTCAACATTAATAGCCTCTAATGCAAAATCCAAATAGACAAAAAAAACAAAAATTACACCCAAAAATTTCATCAATTGTAAGGTTCACAAATTGAACCTAAGTGGCTTATTGTTTATTTCTTTCTTCTTCAACAACCCAAGTGAATGTAAAAGGACCACCATGCATAGTTTCCACCAACATGATTCATTGGAAAGCACAATTAATAAAAGCCTTGTTGATTTGATTATATTTTGCTTAAAAATTAATAGCATGTTGACCAATTATTGCCATCTTGTAATCTACAAGAACAAGTGTTTCCTCTATGCGGCTTGTCCCAATGCCCTTCATGTTTTGGTTGTTATTTGCTTATTGTCCACATCAAGATCCATTGTCATAATTTTCGTCATATTGCACAATGTGTTTTCACCTACCAATGTTTTGAGGAATCACACATCATATGAACTTTTCCATTTGAATTTAAGGCTAAGAAACGAAGGGTGGGGACCTTTTCTTTGTTAAACCGTATTGGACAATGTGTATCAATCTAGTGTAAAAGAATCCAAGACTTCCAATATAAGGCAATCCACCATTTTCTAATAGTTATTTTCTTCACATCTATGAACATCCAAGTTCTAATTCTTTGAAGGAGTAAAGTGATACTGACAACATGTAAATTACCATGTGTACATGAGATTCACCACCCAAGATGATAGGGTCAATGATAGGTAAAGATGAAACAATGTTGTCTCTTTACTTATTTTGTTAGGCAATGTGCACAAACCTTACCGTTCATAATCCTTTCCAAGAATTGATAATTGTTTTGTACCTTGGAACTAACAATTTACCATGAAAGCAAACTAGATGTGCTTCAAGCGCTTCTATTTCATCCATGAAATTATTTAAACAACCAAGAATAAAAGTAAAATTGCCATGTGGTTGAAGGACTCCTAGAGGCAAATGTTGAGAAACTAATAGCTTATGTTCATGCAAATAATAAAGTTTTTGATACCCCTTCCCTACTCCATGAGAAAGATACACACTCCATCTCTCCTCCACCTATAATCTTGTACTTTGCCATTTATTTGTTTCAATTATGTAAAACATGAAATGATAAAAAGCGAGGAATTAATTCGTCAAAATTTTAACCATTTTGGTAAGAAACATTACTGAAGAAATTTTTGAAACAAGGTGGAATCTATTTGTCAACAATCACATAATACAAATGCAAAAGACTTTTGAATGGAGATAGAAAAGATTAATTACTTTCATAATTACACAAGGATCTTCCATATATGTAAAATATGGTATTCAAATTCAATCAATAAGTTTGACAATTGCCAATTAAGAATTGTAATCTAATTAATTGAAGGTGGTAGATTTTCAAATTTGTTATCAATTTTTTAAATTGTTATTGATTTGCTTTCTACAAAATTGTTTTACATATATATATATTGTGAAAGTGTCGAACTATCTTTCAATGTTCCAATTTATTCTACTCTGCACTGTGGAAAGTCATAGCCTTCTCGATGTTGATATTTGGCTGTTCCAATCACTCTGGGCTATTTGCATGCCCTACTTCAACACTTTCTTGCAAAACCTCCTCCATTCTTTTCTTCATAATACTTCTTGTCAACATTATTGGCATACTGTAAATAACTAGAAAGAAATTGTAATCTACTAATTATTTTGGTTTACCAACTCCACATTGCTAAATCGCCAATTCCATTTCATCCTCTAAAACGGCCGAATACTCTCCAAATTGCTGAAAATAATTTTTTTATAGGATGCCCTATGCTTGAGATTTATTCCTTTTCTGCTCAAATTTATGTCCCAAAAAAGAATATCATTCAATTTTCACTTGTTGACTAATTGGAAAAAAAGTTCAATTGTCTTTTTTTAAAGCGTGGGGGTAAATTCTAATGGTTGTTTTATTTTTCTTCCAAGCGTTTCTAGAGTTTTTTTCACTATATTTTCAGGACAATTTGAAAGTTTTGAGCTCAAATTTCATGTTTTTTTTTGTCCATTGTAAGTAATCACTTGAATGGATGATGGTTCAAATTAATTAACCAAATGAAATGATTTTTAATGCAGAAAAATGACCCCAAGCCATATATGTCTAAGGATGAAATTACTTTTGAAAGATGAATCTATTCCCTTGGATTGGATGAATTCCATGTATACATTATGTCCAAATGCAATGACATGAACTCTTCCTAGATGTGAAATGAGCCAACTAATGTTTTTAAAATTTTAATGAATGAATGAAATAATTGGATGGAACTTCATGTTGTTTGGAATGAAATATGTTATCACTATGGAATATCACCTAGACTTCTATTTCATCCCACAAAATAATGTGTTCAAATTTTATTTCTCCCACTAGAATTCATCCAAATTCCATGAATGGACATCCATCGGTACCATGGCTTTTGTTGGCCACAAATTTTGCCACAATTACATTATAGTGCAACCTAAGCCTCATGTCCCCCTATCATCAACCATGGATGAAATCTTATGAATGAAGAATCCTGGTCAATTTTATGGTTGCTCTTTATTTCATCTTGATTTTTCATCCAATTTCATCCATAAAAAAATCATACTTCATGGATTTTCAGCCATTGAACATGGATGAAATTTAATGGAGGAAATGAAACTATGAATGAATTATATTTTGTGTACAAAATATAATTATGCATAAATGATATTTCTTCAACGAACTTATTTCACCTTAAAATATCATGAAATTTTATCACAAGAGTTATGAAGGAAGGTTCATCCATCCATCAATCAGAATTCATGAATGAGCTTGCATGCATGTTCATTCATGGAACTTACATGAAATCTCATGGACAAAAGAAACTTTGAATGCATTTTCATGGATGAAATAAAACACTAGGCAATAATTCATGGATGAAACGTATTTCATTTTGAAACAACATGAAATTTCATTTGATTATTTCATTCTTCCACAATGAATTTCATTTAGTTGGATCAATTTGCATCAATAAAAGAATTCACATCATTGCCTTTGGACATAATACACGCATGTAATTCATCCAGTCAGTGGGTATAGGTTCATCCATCAAACTTAATTTCACCCATGGAGATGGATTGTTTGGGTTCATGTTTTCTCCATAAAAAAATAATTTCATAATTTGCTTCATCAATTTCAGTCATCATCCATTCAAATGATGATTCATCCTTGCACCTACGTCTGGTTCACTGGGATTAAATTCTACACTGTTTATGAAAATCAGACCAAATCTAGGAATCCCATTGAAAAGAAAATTCCTTTTTTCCATTTCCATTCGTCCTTTAAAATTCTCACAAACCTACCAGACCCTATTGGGCATTAAACTGTTATTACACACCAGATAACTATTAAAAAAAATTCAGACCATCAAATCCAGCAATTTCATTGACCATAACATTTTTTTCCATGCCTACACATGCGCCTATTCAGCACCCTCTGTTTATTACAGTGGTACCTAGGCTGGTTAGCCACTAGCTAATTACTTTTTGGAATTGCCAAGAATCCTGAAAAATGAATGTCTGCCATGCCAAAAATCTGAATGAAGCTCTCAAGCACAATAGCTTCAGTGTTTAGTATAATGCTGAATTGTACATTATTATTATTATTATTATTATGGCCAAAAATAACTGATAAAGTGCAGAAGTAGCCTAGGTAACTAGGGTAGTACACTAATACTGTAACCCTTTTCTCTGAACAATTTGGAGAGCATTCGGGTGGTGTGCCATTTGAAGTGGAGTTGATGAGTTGGCACTGTAACCGTGGTGATGTGGATTTGGCAAACTGGTGAAGTCTATGTGGACTTAGCTACTTGGCAAAGCACAAAACTTAACTTGGCAAAATGGCCCACCACCAATGTTCCATATAGTTTGAGACATGGGCCTAGATGTCCAATTTTGCACTACTATGTCACTGAGAGCAAAATTTTCACACCCAAACCAGTTTTTTTTTCATTCAATTTTGTGATGCAAAGACAATGGCAACCACCCCACAACACATTACACCTTATTTGGCAACACATGACTAGAGGATCATTAAAACATTAGCCATAAACAAAACTGTGACAACATCCTCCTTGAAAAAATTGGGTGAATTCTAGTGAATTTTTTATTTTGCAATTCAAGAAATTTAAATTTTCACAAAATTTGTGACCAAAAATTTGCTTCATTTTCTTGTCTTCCTTTGGCAATTTTTTAACAAAAAACTCTCACTGACCCACACTCTATTTTGGCTGGTGTTTATCACATCCAACACTGTGTTATTTATTTTCACAAGTCCACCCTTAAACAAGTGCAATATTAAACACAAACTGTGCACGCTGAGAGACAATTTAAATGTTAACAGTTTAAGGGCTGATAAAAATGAGTCATTTTCTAAGGCGTATAGAGATCACAGAACCAGTGTTTTTTTGGCGAATAAGAATGGTCAAAAGGTTACGCTGAAACAAAAAAAAAAGGGAACATTTTGTTGCAAATTCCATTTAATTATTTAGAGGCAAGATTGGTTTTTCCTAAGGTTTCTTGTCAGATTTACATCTACTACCTACAGTTTTTGAAGTGTTCTCTACAGACATGTCACAGGTACTAGTGCCAAATCTGCTTTGGAATGCTTGCCACTTTGGCTGCATCACAAAATTGGAAAACAACAGACTGCTTGCTATGTACACTGTGTTAATATAGTCGTCCAAATAATCCAAATCTATTTTCATACTAAAGGAAGTCTGTACTGCATCCAAAGTACAATGTAGAGACTTGGAAGTTTACCACTGGGCAGGGTTTCTTTTAAGGATTTTGTGATGTAGCTGAAGTGATGATCATCCAGAAGATATTTTTAAAGCCAAATTTTGCTACATATTAGATATGAAGGTACAAAAAAAAAGAATCTTTCTATATTCTTGGTACCTTCTGGAAGTTATCACAAAGCATTAGCGATTTGGAATTTTTAAAATTCAAATCTGGCGAATTTTAGCCATTTTTCCCATGCGAAATCCTTTGTATAGCTGAAAATCATATTTTTCAGGTCGAAATTTGGCGAAAATTCGCCAGTAAAAGAAACACTGAAGTCTAGGGGTGGACAAGTTCTAAAGAGTATTGAATGCCAGGCAGTGTGCATCATGGCAATGTTATGGACGCTGTCAATAACAACTAAGTGAAAATTTTGCCCAAATTCGGAGATATCTATCCAATTTTGCTTTTGAGTTTCACACTAGACTGGTCTGGAGCTTGCTAGTTTCCATGGGTCATTCTAGATTAGGTATGTTAACATGAAGATCTCCCAAAACTTCATGGAGCCAAGACTGAATACCATCCATACCTACTACTCACTATCAGCAAACCTTGGCCAGATAATTACTGTTTTGAAAGAAATGAATCCAACAACCTGAATCTGAATATTTCAGAATTTCAACAATAGTCTTTGAGTATATTAAGTCCATTATTAGGTTTCAAAGTTATCTTGTGTTTTAAACTGAGTTCTATTTTTTAGAAATTTGAAAAATTATTCTTAAATTGTCCCTTGTTTTCAACTGTCTGTCATAAGAATTAATTAGTGTGGAACATGAGTGGTAGCTAGGTATGATATATAGCTTTTAGGATGCCAGGCAATGCAGCAGGAAAATGGTGGTAAGAGTTCAGAAAATACCAGACTTTCCATGCTTGTTTCACCTCCATGGAAAGCAAGATTTTTGCCATCATGCACTATAGGTTTTTGCAGTGTGTTTCTTAAAGACCAGTTCAGTTTCTATCTCATGTTTCAGTTTCACAGCAACCATGCTATTGGTAGTTGCAGTACCAGCCTTTGTTTTTTCAACTGGAGAAATTTCGCCAAAAAGAGAACTTAAAAATTAAATTTTCGAAAATGAACTGCTTTCTAACGTTTACAATTGCCAGAAGTGAGAAAGATTTTTTAAAAGAAACACCAGATCCCTATAATATTTGGTTTCCAGTGTGTAGCCAAATCTATAAAAGGATGATTCAAGATTTATCTTTCATATTTGGTTGATGGCCAGACGATCAAAGAAGAGCACCAGGCCTTTTGCAACTGTCTATAGATGGTTGCCAATTCAGAGGCTCCAAAACGAAATTCCTCAAAAAAATGCACTGATTGCAATCATCCCTTTAAGAGAAATGAATGCACAACACTATCGGTATACAGTATTGCAATATGTGGCTGCAGTTTGGAACGAGGGTTTTTGTCCCAAATTCCTCCAGGAGGTCGGTCCACTGGGGAGGATCCTCAGCATTAATTAACCTTAAATGGCGACTGTTCCATAGCCTTGTTATAAAGGTGCTGCTCAAATGACAACCTATGAAATGCCTAGAAAGATTATTTTTTATTTTAAAAAATGGCAAAAAACTCACCGAAAATCACAAATTTTTCATGTCTGGTTTCACTTTTTGAAAAAACAATTCGCCAAAAAGGAACAAACACAGTGTGTGGAACACGGCAATCTCACCTACATCACATAAGAGTAGTGCAGCTTCTAAGAGCACCTCCACTGGTGCTCAGTATGTCACTCTGGATACTAAAATTAAATGTTGAAATTTAGGTTTTTATTTTGGCAACCTCACCAATAAAACTGTAACTGGAACTGCATATATATGGGGACTACTAATAGCAAACCACCTGGACCAATCATTATGATCGACCAATCAGAATTACTGATCTAATTTAGACACTTTTTTGGAGGTCCACAACTGTGTCGCGCCTCCTACCAGCCACGACAACCTGCACGAATTTGGTGTGAAAAAATCAATTTCCTGAGCTAAACCGACACATTTTTATTTTTTGGCAGTAAATTTTACTGTCTGGAGTCACATACTGAGCACCTTTGGAGATGCTCTAAATTATTGTGATTGGGAACGAATACCCAACAACAACGGTGCTATTGCTCAGTTATTTCTAACGTTGTCGTAGCTGTCTGAAACGCTGCAATTTTTCTGCACACGGAATTTTCTACATATTATGCATCAGTGTAGAGTCTGGATGCGAAGAGAACGATAGTGATGAGTGTTTTGTCGGAGTTCTGGCGGTTTTTACGACCTCACCTCTGATCTGCGCATTCAACAAACTGAGAAGTATTCTGCTGTGAAGCCGTTTTCTAGAGTGGAGGAAGCCTGGCACTGTCCATTGCTAGGTGTATTTTTTTCTTTTTTCCACTTGCTCATTGCCGTGATGATTCCTTTGCTCCAACTTTGCATTTGTTTGAAACCAGAAATTGGAGCACCCTGTTTGTGCGTGAGAAAGCGTGATCAGTGAGTTGCGCGGGTTTGTTTCTTGGTGTCTGTGTTTTTTTTTTTCGTGCAGCTTATTGCTGCGAGGACGTCCTCGCTCACTCTTTCCGCTCGATTGAAAGCCCAGAAACGGAGCTGTTGGTTTGTATGCAAGAAGAGTGATCAGTGACTATAAATCGAGTTGGTTGTAGAGACGACTTCACGTTCGTGCAATCCCCGCATGATCAGCTCTAATAATATGGATTTGAAAGCGCTGCTGCTGATCCAAGCGTCATTGTGGCTACTTGTTTGTCCACTTTTGTAGCTGCTTGTCAGTTAGCACCTGAGCCATCACGGTCGTCCTGTCTGCATCATCATCATCGTATCCTTGTGTTCGCGAGCGCTGGCGACAACGCTGTGGGGTGCCGCTTTCGCGTTCTTCAGCTTCATGGCCGATGCATCGCCTGCCGCTAAAACATTCGCCTCGTTAATTGGCCAGCGTTCGTTGCGCATGAGGTTGGGTTACTTGCTTCTGATAGTACCGGTAACTCCATTTTCTGGAATTTCTGGGATTTTACAAAATATGTTCATCACCTTCAAATTTCGCCAAATCCTTAGACGGCCAACTAATCTTGCTCTAGGACCTAATAGCATGTCTATTAAGTCTAATGCTTGAAGGAGGGTAGTAGATGACATCCTTGTTATATTGTTTGGAATCAACCAACCACTTAATTTCTTGAAGTGTACAAGAATAGTAGCAAGTACTTATGCTGTACTAGGAATGAGTGATTCAACCAAGTTACCACGTACACATATCCATGCAGCCCACAGTTCAGTAAAGGAGGATAATATGGCCTTTGTTCTGACCCTTGGGCACAAGGCCGTTGAAAATTCATGTTTGATGGTGTAAATGAAGCAGGGAAATTGGCTTTATTGGAAAGTGGTATCCTTCTTAACTACAAGCAACTGCGGTTTCTGGATGGTAGGAGTGACACAGCAACACTTATAATTGGTGTCCAAGCAATAGAACAATTGATCATTTGCCAATAAGTCTTATAGAAGCCATAGGGTTTGCTTGTAGCATGTTGGGCATTGTTCATTCTATTGTTCATAGCATGGGAGTGATTTGTCAAAATCCTCTTGTCATATACTTGAACCCCACACAAGAAACAGACATTTTAGATAAATGTAAGTCTACTCAATGGTGATATAGTGATGGCAACCCATGTGAAAATGTGACTACCGTGAGAATGGTGGTGGTGGGGAGCGCAGTGGTGGCATTCACAATACTTATTGAATGGCATGTGCTGAAAATAAGTTGGTTGGATGCAATTGGACCCATCCTCTCTATCATATTCTTGAAACATTTGACTTCATTGGTTCATTTAATTTGCAATGTTAGACCAAAAGGTGCAAGTTCAGGTTTTTTGGAACTACATTCAAGTTGGCATGTTTTTCCTAGAATTGAATTGTGGAACTAACCTTTTGCTAGATCAAGTATTCTGGAAAAAAATTCTTAATATGGAGTCAAATTCTTTAAGTAAGCAAGTTGAATTTCTTTAAAATTATTAAGTAAGCTAAATTTCATAATTAAGTATTGATTTTAGTTAGTTGTTGAACTCCATACCTATATAAAACCCTATTTAAATTCAATGTAAAACTTTATATCTATAAAATCTTTAGCATTGGGGCATGTGTAACATGGAATTGAATTTGATATAAATTGAGCTTAAAAGTATTTGAATTTAAAAAAATGTGTTTGAATCAAAATTGAATGATTAAAAAATTAGAAATACCAAGACTAATGCACACCCAAATAACTTTCAAATAAACTAAAAATCTTAAAATTGAGATTAAAGGCTCACTAAAAAAAGGAAGAAATTGGGCAACTTTGGTTGAAATCAACCCCTTGTGAAGGCCATGTAATCACATTTGTGGTACTAGTTGTAAATGTCATTTCACATGTAATCTTGGTGGAATTTGTCATTATAGTTATGGACAATGATTTTTGCAACTATAGTAAGAGCAACCATCTTCATGATATGATAGATTTAATCTTAGTTGTTGGATCAAAGAATAGAAAATAGACCTAGCTATACTGACAACCTCTACAAGCTATTTTTAAAATCAGATTGCATGTTTAATTTTCTTATGTTGCTTTATTCCAACCATTTGCTTTTTCAACCTAGAATTATTGTGTATTAGGTTGCATCCCATTGTGCTTGGTGAGGTTCCAATGAGAAATTTGGGCTCACTCGATTGGGCTCCACAAATTCCCAATTAAATAGCAAACCAAGCAAAATGGATTGTACTTGACATAATACACTACATAATGGTATCCATGTGGATTTGCATAATGTTCAAATGGATTTGTAGACTAATCACATGGATTTTGCAGAATGGTTTATTCTATCCATTATGTATTATAAGGCAATGGGTAAGATATGAACCCCTCCATTATACCTAGTAAAGAATTAAAAAGATGCAAAAATGGCCACAAAAAAACCATTATGTTCAAAAAATATGCAACAAGTCTCTAACCTTTTCCTTCTCTATTAACATTTTATTTACTTTGATAATGTATTTCATTCCTTTCGTCATGTCACGCTCTTCAATGTTTTTTTCTCAATTTTGTAATGCAGTAGAGGTAGCAATCATCCATAAACTTATGTAGCCCAATTTGGCTATTAACAAAATATGAAGTAAAAATTGAAAAATCCTTGTAAACTTTTTGCTACCTACTTGAACCATGTAAAAAAATCTAGACTTTTTTCAAGACTTTTTTTTAAATTTGGCAATTAACATGTAATAATCTGAAATAATTTATTATAATTAATATAGGATGACTTTAATATGTATATATTTAAAAATTAAATAATAATAGGATGATAATAAATAGGTTGGAAAATTATCTAATACTCCCTAAAAATGGTCATTTGACGCATGTAAATCCCAAACCTTGCACTAAATGTCCCCCTTGGGAATTTTAATTTGAAAGCAATTTACAAAGCATCCACTAATTTTATTCATTAATTTGGCCTCATGGCTCCAACATTGTAACAACCCAAGAAAGGTCAAATTTCATATCAAGAGGATTTCAATATATCAAGGCACATGCATACCCTAATTGATATGCCATGCAACAATATATATCATATTAATGTTTATATTTGTGTTGGGATTTCTCTTTGATAATTGTTTCTTGAGGTGGAAATTTGTACATAAAGATGTGTCATTATTTCATGTTTTATTTATCTTGGAATGCTTATATTATGCAATTGAGAAATACTGGAGATGTTAGAATTGGGCAACAACCAAGTTTGAAAGCTACCCAAACATAGTCAAAATGTGTGGACATGTGATAATTGCAAATCCTACCTACCTTCATGCAACAAAAGACAATTTCTTTCCTTGAAATTTGATTTGGAACATTGTATGCTCATCTATTTTCCCAAATTGACAATTCCTATTTATCACATACACTTTGCCATTTTGCTAAGTGCATATTGACATTTTTTTCCCATTTTTGTGATGTAGCATGGGTGGCCAACGTCTCACAAGATATTTAGCTTTAATGGCAACAAGTTTTGCAAAAAAAATTCAAAATAGTGAAAAATTACCTTAAACAATAGAAATCCACCAAAATTTCCTCTGTGATTGGACATAACCTAACACCCTAAACTGAATCCAAGAACATACTTCATGAATTGGATATGTCAACTCCTATTGTGGTGGTTGTAATCTATAATGAAAGGTGAAATTTTGCACCAAATTGCAAGGAAAAAAAAGCACTTTCCACATCCACTTCTTCACTTTGCCAAGTGGCAGCACCAAATTGTCAAGTCCACGTTGCCAAATTGGCAACTCCAGTTAATCCTCTACATTGCATGTATACTCTCCAAATTGCTCATAAAATGGTTTTTTACAAGTTGCCCAATTCCTATGACTTATTCCTTTTTTTGCCCAAACTTATGCCTCCAAAAGATTCTGCTATTTTCACATGCTGATTAATTGGAAAAGAGGGCAAATTGGTCGTTTTTAGGGGCACATGGGTGTCAATTTTGATGGTTTTTTTATTGTTGAAAAGAACATTCCAAACTATTATAGACTTCTTTTCAACTCTACTTTCAAAGCAATTTTAAAGATTGTGAATTCAATTTTTTCCAACTTTTAGCACATTGGTCATTGTTTATAGAAATTTCAAATTAATGTAACTCTACTCCATGGTTATACAATGATAACAGCACATGTCAAAATGTGGAATCTCGTGGATGATGGTGGGGAGCATTGTGGTGGCATTCACAATACTTGCAATCTAACCCATCATTTTTTTGTTTGTTCTTATCATGCAAGTATTTTTAACAATCATTTTTTATACTACTTCATCAAATGGCATATCATAATATGTTTTTATTTTTGCATGTACAATGATTAGTTTGGGTGGCATGGTTATATCCATTGTGGCCACCATAGTGAATTCACATATTAACAAGCTTGACATTCACCCTACATTTGTGATACACAATTTACTTCTCTACGATAAAAGTAACTTCAACCCCTTTATTGTTGAATCCTTATAGATGACCCACATCATTGATATGCCATCACATATTATTTGGGATGTGATATGAACAAAATGAATACAATTTAATGATTATTAAATGAAGATACAAACCATATAGTTCTATGTCACAACTTCATATGATTTCCAATCACTTTTTCTGTACACATTTAATGTGTTAATTTTATATTTCTCTAATGTGAATCATTTCATTTTTTTCATTCATATTGTATGAGTTAATAGGTTGCTTTCATGTTTTTTGTTGCATTTAATTCCAAATCATCACAAGAAACATTCCAAACTTTTAGTACACATGTTTTAACACCTTGCTAATGAAGAGTGCTTTTCTAACTTCTTTCTCAAAAAGACTTTGACAATTGGTGGCATGGTTATGATTTATAACCACACAATTATGTTTTAAACCCATTATATGAGTGACATTTGGAATACCATGTGTGCATATGATGGATGGGCATGTTGCATAAAAATACATGCATCTAAACAAGAAGTTTTAGATTTAATTAAGGAATTATTATTTTTGAATTTGGCACAAAGGGAAGAGTTATTATGTGATTAGCTTTTTCTTTAACCTATTTTTATTTTTTCCTTAAATTCGTTGAATTGAAAATTATTGAATGTTGAGGGGATTCCATGCATTTAACAAATCTTCTCAAAAACTTAAAATTCCCTCATCCTTCAATTGAGTTTACTGAACTACTGAACATACATATGTGACTCAAGAAAAAATTGTGGAATTTGTAAGAAATAGAAAATAAGAATTATAGAATGGATGTGGCCACAAATGCCATTGTGCAATCTAACCCTTATGTATAATTCCTAATGGTGTTTTATCAGTGAATGTTGGATTTTTTTTTTGGTAATAAGAAATAAGTTATGCATGTTAATGCAAAGTTTATTTAAATAATTATATAAAATATAATGCCTTGGTGACAACTTGCACCTATTGATGCCTCCAACTACCCAAAGTCTTGCAAAGATAAGAACAAATTGTAGGATGCATCCAAATATTGAAATAGGTGTCTGTTTGTTTCGTTGTATGTGATCACAATATAACCCTCCTAAATCATGGGCCCCTTGCTTCTTTTATTAGTATTGTTAGCAAGCCTTCAACAAGGCAATTTGCATGTGTAACGTTTGATAATTTGCATAGCAACAGAACTGAAGTGATTGAACTTATAATGATTTTCGTTTGTGAAAATTAATAGGAAAAAATTAAGATGGATACCTTAAAGGAGGTTTAGTTTATGGTTGGCCAATGCCACATAAGCCCACTAATTTGAATGCAATCTATCTATAAAGGAAGGTATTGTTTGTTTTGTTTGTTTTGTACTTATGAGACCCACTGAATGAGGATGCTTCAGATTGCATTCTTGGTCTCTTTGGAAAACTGTTGAGGAGGAGGGGTGCATCGGCTTCGTTTCATGGCATTTGGACTTATGATATAGAAGTTCTTGAATATTGAATGATTTCTTCACTGAAAATTAAATTAAATCGTAGCTGAAAACTCCGGACAAATTGGAACGTGCCTTTAGTGTTATTGGAAAGATCTTGATGGGCAGGATTTAATGGAATTTATTCAGTAAGAGTTGGATTCAGAATGTGGGAGATATTGATTTTTAAGTGATTTCTGCTGCTGAAAATTCAAATAAATTCCAAAAAACCAGGTTCTGGAAAGAAAAATCAGTTGAGGACGTGGCAACACTTGGGCCAACAGCACAGGCCACACTAGTCACAATGAAGAGAACTATGGCATTATATGGTATAATAAGAAAAAATCCTTTGTGATGTAGAATCCATAACGGTCCTAAGAAATCTTGATTAATTCCATATCCTGGATGAATAGTAATATCTATCTATTGGCACCTCCAAAATATTTTAAAGACACTTGCATTTTCTATGTTGTCATAAGTCTAACCTAACAAATCCCAAAATCAATTTTTTATTTCAAGTCCATGTTGAAAAAATTGAATGCCTATTATTTTGATTGAATATTATTAAATGACATTGTGACACTTAAATTGATGTAAGAACATTGATTGGCATTTTGCAATATAAACTTAATAATGTTCTTTTTTTATATGGTTTTTTTCATTATATATCAAAACTATTAAAGTCCAATGTTCTAAGAAAAGCACATTTGAAAATAAAGATCTAATTTGTGTTAAAAAGTAGCCCCTAAATTATTGGGTGCAATAGAGTTTTACTTTCAAACTAACACTTCTACATTCGTACCATTTTACAATGTGTTGTTTGTGAACATATTTTATTTTTGCTTTGAATAAAAAACTTGACTATATCCCCAAAATTCTGACCCTGCCATTAGCCTAGGCGAAAAATGGTGACAAACAGTTTTGGAAGGAGAATTTTCATGCTGCCAATGGGAAGGCTCAGCATGCACTCATGAACAGTCCAGTTTTTTTCTTTTTGAGGGTGCAAGGGGAGAGGGATATTTTTGTAATGAATCAAACTAATGTCAATATCATGACATGAATTTCATGTATTTTACACCTTTATCATACTAGCAACAAGCTCGTTCTTGTGTCAAGGTATACATTGTAATTTCATCAACCTTGATGTGTTGAAGCTAATGAAGCTCTTGTAGGTACATAGTTCTAACTATGTAATGTGGCATTCCCCAACTTTGGGGGTGGGGGTTTCTTAGGGTCATTTTGACATTTGTGATATCCTAACTAAGTTTATGCATATAGGCATTGAACTTAGATAAAAAGGGATAACCTTTTATATATATAAAGAAGGATGGAAATCCATCCACAAAAAGTACAAGGCATGTCAAATCAAATGTAAACACACAAAAGGAAAACCAAGACCATCAAAATAGTAGTAATGAAGTGGAAGATGTAATGTTGAAAGGGCATCCTCTGTCACAAATCAACTAATGATGGAGGTGCACTAGTTAATATGTGTGGAAGAAATGAAGAATTGTGACTAAGCATGGCAAACCATTGAAGAATCACAATGGCTTGCACATGCTATAAGGTTATTGACACACATTGCTTATAATGAAATATAAGCATCAAAGGTATCAAGGAGGTCTGTTGATGGTGAACTATATAGACATGTACACAAAAAGTCATAAAGGAATCAAAACGAAGATGGAAACAATTGTAGGTCTTTATGGCAAGGGGAATGAAATCATCTCCTAGCACTTATTATGTGTAGGATCGTGCCTTGTCTTGAATGGCAACTATTACTGCATGCGCTATTATTATTGAAACACATTGCACCAAATTTGGACAAATCATATCAACAATGACAACATCCGTCAAGGTTTAAAAATTGTCTCTAATGATGACAATATCCACTCATCTTCGTGTGTGGCGAAAGAAAAGGTGAGAAACCTCTCTTTATACATGGGCTCCATTCTTTGATGCGATAGCTCCAACAATATTTTGAAATGTATCATGGGGTACAATGTGTTCATTCCCACATAGGCAAAGTAGCTTATGAATACCCAAATCATCGATGGCATGACAACACCAACATTGTGAAAGATGTGCAACTTTAGGATGTGGTATATACTAAAACGAATATGAAGTGTTGTAAAAAAATGGGTAGAGGATAAACGGAATGAAGGGGTGTTAGGACAAACTAATAACCAAGCCCTTGTTGTTGAACCTACACAAGAGTGGAGACATGCTCACACAACATCTAAAAGAGTATTTGCTAGAAGTGAAGTAAATTCCTACTCGTGTAGTTGGTCCATCAAAGAAGACTGCATTTGAAGATAGGATTGCACTACTAGACTTTTGAAAAGCAAGACATGTGATCGAACGACCTTAAGTAACAATGCATGAATATCATGTAGTGCAACTTGGAGGGGATAAATATCGATTTTTACATTTGCCATTGTATAAAAAAGAATAGGGTGATCATCATGTTGAAAACAAAAAACTAATGCAAAAACAATCAAAGCCCAACATCATAAAAAGACAAGGGCAGCACGTTGGACCACTAAAGGAAGACCTAGCCCCCCTAAAGAAACAAGAAAAGTGACTTGACAACGAGCCAAATGGCCCACTATGGTGCTAAAGGATCCTAACCCTAATAACTTTTCTAACATAGCTATGGTACGAACATCAAATTCGATATAATCACTAGAAGAAAAAGGCCAATATGTGACTAACACATTTACAATTACTTGTGATTAGTTGGGTTTTACAATTAAATTTTTGCTTCTATGACTAATGTGACATCATGCTAACATCAACCGAATCACTACAACTAACTTGTGACTAGTTTGCAACTAAATTTGTTTACATTTATATATGGGTTGGATTTATCATCCAAGAGTAACCAATTAAAGTCCCATTAGTCACAAGCGAAGTGGTGCTTAATCACAATCAACATATGTCTATATACATCAATTATAATAAATATTTGATTTGTGATTAAACTTAACATTCATAGTAATTTTATTGTAATTAAAGTTATTGATATGATTATTGTAATTATATTAATCTCATTACATTAAATTACTTATAATTTCAAATAAATTACATATATTCAAACATAGATTATTGTACTAAATATTTTTATATTTTTAGTAACAATAAAATTATTGTAATTAACACATAATTATTATCAAATCATAATAATTATTTTACTTATACATTAATTATAATATATACATAATTTATAATTCAGCTTAATTATTAATAATTTTAAGTTTTGATATTTTAAAAATTAAACTAAGGCTATTATAATTAAATGAATTAATTTAACTTTTATAAATTTAAGAATTACATTCTAATATACTACAATATTTAATTATGTACTTATAATATATAATTTTTATTATATCAGAAAATTTTAGAATAATTTATAGTAAACTTAAATATTTATAATAAATTATTTTACTTATTATTATTATTTTGTAAAATGAATAATTAACATAACAACATAAATTTTCACATTGATTAAATTGATAGTTCCCAATAAATAAAAAGTAACTATTTGTATTTACAACACTTATATTTCAATAATAATAATAATTAAATTCCATATCCTCATTGAAAAGTTATGTCCTCTAACTAAGATTTTTATTTCAATTTTTTGTAATAGTCCTTAAATAATGAACAAAGCTATTGTAATTACTATACTTAAAAACAATGATACACTAAAATAATTGTATCTATTAATCATTATTTACATTTTTACAATAAATTGTAAATTTAAAAACATAAAGTTTTATATTAATAATAATAATTTTATAGTGACATAAAATCATTGTAATTTTTATTTTTTTTGTAAGTTAATTCTACAATACTTGAATAATTAACTTATAATTAATAATTAATATTTATATTTATAATTTATAAATTTAGTTATTATTTAAGTTTATAGAAATATCATAATTTAATTAACATAATTATTGTTATGACCACAACTACATGGATTTTAATATAATAAATTTTATTTTTTGTAACTATTTGTTCATAATATATCATTTTTATAAATAATTATATTTATTAGGCATAAGTTACACTAAATGATTATAGTTAAAACTTAAATTTTTATATTATATAATTTATATTATTACAGTAAAACAAAGCAATTACTGTACTTAATGTTACATTACTTTAAAATCATCGTAATTATTTTAGATAAGAATTAATTATATTAATTTCAATAATATTTTCCAATTAAACAAAATTATTCACAATTTGTAATTTATAACTTTAAATATGAATTAAAATTTTGGAAAAATAATTATTGAATGATTATAATTATAGGAATTATCATATAATCTTTTTAATAAAAAAATCTGTAATTACTTATCTATGATAAATATTTTTATAGTAATATTATAGTAATTAAAATATTAATATATTTTCAGCAGATTATTTTATTTATAATTATTAATTACCAATGGAAAAAAACATTTAGTTGACCAACAACAATTTTTTAAATGATAAATGTAATTATACAATAATGACTATAATTATTTTAATGTTACTTTTAAAATAAATAATTTGTGTAGGAATTTATTTTCTAATAAAAATTATTAATTCATTATTTTTAAGTTTAAAATAAATATCAATAATAGTTATTCTTAAGTATCATAATTTATTTATTTATAAATTAATTATATTATCTATAATTTGAGCAAAATTTTAAAAGTAAAGAAATATTTGTAAATATTTAAACTATTTATTTATCTATGAATTATGTATTGACAAGTTACGAATAACCAAATAACTACTTAGTTAAATATTAAGAGTTTATTAGTTATTTAAATAATTGATAATGAATATTTAATAATTGTAATGTATAATTTATATTTTAAATATATGTTAAATTTAATCATTATGAATTAAATGATTATGTAATTATCCAGTGAGCCATGTATTTGATTTGTTTAAAAATCTAAAAACTAAAAAAAAAAGGCATGAGGAAAGTTTTTTAATTGCCACTTAGTTTGTGAGGAAATTATAACTTCAAAACTTATCCCATATTGTTAGTTTTCCATTCCTAATTTGAACATTATATAAACAAAGGGTGTGGTCATCCAATTTCACATTTAAAAATGTGTGCACATGAGTTGAACCATTCAAAAGGCTTGACCAAAAATAAAAAAGAAAATTATGCACAATTTTAAACTACCTACCTCCCTAACCTACTTATCTACCTAGTTAAGTAGGTGCCTAGTTTGACCAATCCACCTAGGTTGACCTATGTACCTACTTATCTTTTTACTTAAACATGTAGGTAGGTATTTAGCCTAAGTTTGTAGGCACCTACTTGTGTACTTACCTAGGTACCTACCAACTTAATATTGGTATTTTGTATAAAATTCATTTGTAAATGCCACATGCATATTTACATCGGGTCACGTGTCATAATATAAATCATCCAAGCATGTGAATTGAACGTCCTAGATTATTTCAAAATAATAATAATAATTTTAAATAATTAAATAATGGGATATGTGGTAACACATCAATTTGCCTTTAATAATGACTTAAATAGTTGCATATTAATTGCATTTGACAATACATACATAATGAATTCAAAGGATGAACTTGTATTTGTTAATTTTTTCGTTCATCCAATACCTTTTATCATTTGTAATTAATATCACATGCGACTTGTCCAAGGCAACTAAATGGATTTTAGTCGCAAATGTTGCTTGCGACTATAATTTAGTTGTAGAAACCAATCAAAAATAGGTGTTTTTCCTCTAATAAATGTTGCAAGATTCTTGGAGATGGAAATGCAATACGTTGTATAAGTAGCTTAGCCGTTGGGCATAACAAAGTGAAAGCATTGCAAAAGTTACCTAATCAAAATCTACAAGCATAAGAAGGCTAATGATCATGTTAAGGTCCTCCTAAAGTGCCTCTAATACAAAGGATTCCACAAATGGCAAAAAAACACACTATAACACCTAAAATATGAAGACCGAAGTTAGGTGTAAGAAAACCTAAAGGAATGGCATAAACTAGTTTAAACCTTATGGAGACCAAGTTACACACTTTGTCAACTACATTAAAAGTCCTAATGCTCCAAATTCCTCCTATAATCACAAAAAAAGATAACACATCCGAAGCAAGACCAATTATGTGTGTATCATCTGCCAACGAAAGAAGAACACAAATAGGTTGGGCTACTATAGTAGGACAAAATGCACGAAGATGAGTTAGTGCAAACAACATTCCTCCCAAAGGATCCTCTTGTTGTGTACAAGACTCAAATGAAATGATAATGAAATCCCCATGCCTAAAAGCCTCCAAGAAATATAATGAAGATGGGAGTGCGTAAAATCAACAAACAAATGAGAGAAGCTAATCCAAGGTGCTAATAGAAGACTACAACTTTTGAAAAATGGTTCTTTAAGACACTAAATTAAATGCATTTCAAATGTCCACCTATAATACCACCCGCTTTGAATGTAAATTCAAAATAGTTCTAACCCCATGAACCATTATCTCACACCCACCTAACATTGCCACCCCAAATTGGTCTGGATTAAAATGCTCTGCAAATGTAGCCTTGAACTAAATAGTTAGTGTGTAGGTGACTAATTGATAAATCACCTCTCCAATTGTGATTGATCAAACGCCTTTGGCTTGTTTCTCCAAAGCCAATAGTCATGATGCAACAAGCAAGCATGATATTGATGTTGACCACAAGTGATGTGTCCACATATCTCAAAAAAATCAAAGCCACTAAAAGAATCATCATGGACAAAACAATCTCGCAAAAGCTCATAAACCATATTCGAGGGATTGTCGGATGAAAGACATGGAAAATGTATCCAAACAAAATAAATGCCTTTTTATCCAAAACAAGATCCGTCTTTAGATGAAAATTGTCAACAAAAGGGGGGAGGTCAACCTTAACCAATGGATGAAGATGGTGGAAGGCAACAATGGTCTCAACAGATGCGGCCGTAGGAGTGCTAGGGGCCAATGCATGCATTGCTCAAGCATACTCCCTACATGAGTAAGTGCATGTGTGTGACGCAATCATGTTGATGGAGGTGGAATAGGATCTAATGCCATGTCTGAAAATCTTTGGGAAGCTAATGCATGTGCTCTAATTGTGTGTTCTTCTTATAATGTATCCCAATCCCTTACCATGTACTGATGCAAATGGGCGTGCGTATCTTGGTGGTTTTTTTCACCACCTTGTGGCAGAAATGACAAGCATCAAGAATGGAAGAGCAAAAATGCATGTTAAGCTACTATGTCGAATGGATCAATGGCTAACCGAACTAAAAGGATGCATAAAGCATGTTGAACCTCAACATAAAGAGCATATGGAATGTGATGGTATGAATAAAGATGTGGTAAACCGAGATGGAAAACATCGATGATATCTAATGATGCAATCCATGTCCCAGTCGAAGAAGGAAGAGAAGATGGTAATGCCAAAGGCATCAGCACCCCGAAAGCTAATGACTACTTATGTACGGTGCATGATGTTTCGTGATGTGTTAAACTTGTTTTTGATATGTATCAATGACCACAATTGAAACAAGGAACACATGGACGTTGTTTATGGGATGGATGGGCCTTTAATGTAGTTATAGGTGATTGAAAAATAACCCATGGTTGATGAGTTAGAGAAGGTGTGGAATGTGTGGACTAATTATGAGTAACTAAATAAATTTGATGAGGCAAAATAGGTGCGCTAGGAATTATGAGGTGAGGGGGTGGAGATGTGTCATGACGATCCATACAAGTCATCACGATATCAAAATCCTACTGTGATACCTGTTAACATTTTGTTGAAAGTGAAACGATTGGGCTTGCCATAGTTATACACATTAACTAACGAAGCCTTACAAAAAACTTTTGGAATTACTCCTACCCCAAAAATGTATATCAAATGTACCAAGGTGGAACTTGAAACTACATTGAAACTATGTCTCTATGATTCTCAAAACTGGAATTGGAATTTGAACTTTGTGAAGAATTGGACCCATAATAGTTATAATGGAACTTGAACACTACTTCATGTGTGAAAAATTGGACCTAGAAGGGTTCTAGTGGAACTTGATCACTACATCATGTGTGTAAAATTGGACCCAAGACAGTTCTAAAGAGAAGCAACAACAATTATGGGACAATAATAAGCCTTAAATATGACATGTGCCAAGATAAAAAAAAAGACAAAAGCGAGGAACATGAAAATGATATAATCTCTTCCTACACAAGAATAGTGAATGAGAAGAAGAAGAAGAAGAAGAAGACGATTATGGAGATGTTTTTACCCTACATAAGTCACTAGACCTCTAAATAGTAACTAACTCATGTGAATCATCAAGGCCACAAAAAATCTTGTTGGGGAAGCTATGAGAAAAAAGGACCCACAAAAATGCATTTGATGATAAGCCCTCACCCTTGGGACCCCCTTCCTCCTCCTCCTCCTCCTCCTTTTCTTCCCTCCCAATTTGCATCACAAAATGTGTGCACAACAAGCAAGTGTTAATGGCATCAAAAGGCCCCTTTTAAAATCAAAAACTTGACAACACTCATTTTCACCTATCATATAAAAAGGCACAAGGTAAGGAGGATGTGCTATGAACTAGATTGATTGAGTAGGCATTGAACTTGCACAAATTAACTTAATAAACACAAGCTAATTTAATCCAAATTTCAATCATTTTCAAATGCACAAGCCTAATCGAAAAGGTGATGACACACCCCCAAGCTCCTCGATGGACTCACTGCAAGTCCAAAGATGAAGACAGCGGAAGGAGAAGGAGTCGAGGCACGCTCCTTAGTTCGCAACACTTTGGGGGTAGAAGGGCGTGTTGGATCTTCGAGATAAAGACTAAGAAGATTGACAAGCAACTCAGTTACTCACATGGACCTGCACAAACTAAACAACAAGTTGGTTAGTGCATAGCTGCACATTTTTGGTGCACGGACGAACCATGGGCAAACATGGATTCACATGACTCATCATAGCCCAAACTTGGGGGAAGCCACCACCTTCCCCCTTATGGTATACTTTGTGCCTAACCATGGGACCAGCACCCAAATGTCATTTTGTCTCAAAATTCCCAAAATTGGGACTCCCGCGACTTTGGAGGCCCATAACATTATGTGTAAACCTCTAATTGAGGTGAAGTCTAAAGTAAAGTTGTAGCCCTCATCAAGATTTTTCCAACAGTATGTGGCACGCCACCTGAACACAAGGGAATCAGGGCAATTCCCAACTTTTAGTGGTTAGGAGTCAAATTGCCAATTTGATTTTCGGCCTTTCTTTTGGCCATAACTTGTGTTGTAGGTGCCCAAATGGGTCATGCGAGCCTATTTAAGACATCGATGTTCCAAGATTTTTTCAATTATATAAGGGATTTTTCAATCCAATGAGTTTTGACCTTTGAAATAGCCCTCTAAAAATTTGGGAATCCATTGGGACTCCAATTCCCAAAATGGGAACTCATTTGGGAGTGTGAGGGTTCATTCCCTCACACTCTCCCACACTCCTAGGAACATGAAATGTGATTCCCAGGCTTGACTCTTGGCCCGCACCTTCACAAGCCCTTGCCTTGGTCGCAAGCCCAAGGTTAGGGTTGCAACAGGTGACGTGTCACATGGAGTTTTTATTTGTGTTGGTCCACGAAGTGTGGAACCTTCATCCCCATGTTGCATTATTCATTTCTTTGGGAATATGTTGTGCAACACATTTTATTTTTTTTGGATGAAGGGAACAATTTCTTTATGAGAATAAAGGTTGTTGAAAAGGCCCATTGATATGGAGCAAATAAATGAAGCAAAAACATTTTCAAAGTTGCCTTTAATTTTTTGTTTCTTGATTTTTTGGCTTTGACAATGTTCACAAGCAGAACATAACCTACAACATTTTCATGCTCTAATTCAAGAACTTGTTTAGCAATAGGTATACCATCTACACATTACCATGAATTTTACAAACACCAAGCAAAGTTGTCCATGCAACCACATCTAGTTTATATGGCACCACCTTGATTAGATTCTCTACCTCCTTTAGTTAGCTAAGAAGGTCAACTATGTAGGTGTAGTATTCCAACTTTGCCAAAATCATATAGTCTGTGATCATTGAAACATATAAAAGCGCATGCCTTCATCCACCAAACCTACATGGCTACAAGTGAACAAAAGACAAATAAACATGGTATCATCTTGTTATACACATTCTTCACACATCTATTCAAAATGTTTAAGAGTTTCCTTACCAAGCCCACGCATGGCACATCCTCCAAGTATGGCATTCCAAGTGACCACATTTTGAGATGGTATCTTGTTGAACACTATCCAAGCATCTTCCATGCTCCCACACTTTGCATACATGTCCACCAAGTTATTCCCCACAAAGACATCACACTCTAAACTATTTTGAACATTCTATTAATGAACACACATGCCTTCTATAAGGGCAGCTATGATAACACAAACACCCCCACAAAAGTAACAGAATTTGGTTGCACTCCTTCCTATCGCATTTGTCAAAATAGTTCGAGTGCCTTCTACCCTTGCCCACATTTCAGATGTCCCAACATTATGGTGCTCCAGGTGACCACATCTTGAAATAAGGTCTTGCTGAACATTATCTAAGCATTTTCAAGGCTCCCACATTTTACAATAATGTCCACTAAGCTACTCCCCACAAAGACATCTGCTTCCAAACCACTTTGAATGACATGGTGATGAACATGTTGGCCCTTTTGAAATGTAACCACATTGGCACATGGGTGAAAACATGGTAAAATATACACAACAAATAATGTAAACAACAAAATACTGGGGTCCCTCAATAAAAGGATTAACAAGTAGATGATTTTATGGGGTTAAATTATTTTTTTTGGGTATGTTATTTGTTAACTCTTCTTTGCATGGACTTCAAAAGCTAAATTGTTATAATCATGTTTTTTTAAGCTACTTGCAAGTACTTGAATCAAACCTAAAATTTGTGATAGTTTGAAAAATAGAGTTCAAGTACTTGAAAGTAGGTGAAATGTTTTGGCAAGTATTTGGTTTTCTTCTCAAGCACCTCAATATTGATGTGATGAACATTTTAATATAATTTTTTTGATTAATGGAATTTGTTTTCATAGTTAAAATCATCCCCAACCCTTAAAAAATGACATAATGTTTGGGGATACTTTTGGGGTATTTTTTCAAGTCTAAATGATATGACACAAGTTGCTTTGAAAAGCTAAAAGGATGCTAGAAATGCCCATGGAAAAAACTAAAAGTTTTGTTTGTTCTAAAATGTTAGAGGAAAGTTTGAAGTTTGAAAGATTGTTTTTTTGGTGTTTCAAGTAAAAAAAAGGTAACAAGTACATACAAAATATCTTGTTTGTACCCACATGCATTTTGCACCCCCAAAAAGGTAACAAAATTTTGCTACACACATTTATATTGCATTTGTTAAAATTGCTTTAATGTTTTCTGCCCTTGCCCACAATTCACATGTCCCAATATCATGGTGTTCCAAGTAATCACATCTCAAGATGGCACCTTGTTGAACATTCTCCAAGCATCCTCAATGCTCCCACATTTTGCATACATGTGGACCAAGCTATTCCCCACAAAAACATCACATTCACAAGCACTTTGAATGATCTGATGATGACCACACCTACGCTTTTCAAGTGTAACTACATTGGCACATGCATTCAACACCCCCACAAAAACAATAGCATCTAGTCGCATGCCCTCCTATTGCATGTTTCCAAATAATTCCAGTGTTTTCTGCCCTTACCCACATTTCACATGTCTTAAGACCATGCCATTCCAAGTGACCACATTTCAAGATGGCATGTTGTTGAACATTGTCCAAACATCCTCAAGGCTCTCACATTTTGCATACATGTCAAGCAAGTTATTCCTTAGGAAAACATTAGACTTTAAACCATTTTGAACAACCTATTCATGAACAAACTTGCATGCCATCTTCCAATTCTCATAAACCAGCACACGCCTTAATCACATGAACAAAAGTGTATTTGTCAAGATTCATTCCTTCTTGTTGGGTACGTTGGAAAAGATGCATCGCTTTATCGAGTCGCTCATCCTTCACATATTTTGTAAGCTTTTGATTCCATGCAAATATGTTTAATTGCACTATGCTTGATGCCATCACAATTATCTATGTTGCCATTAATGGTGGGTTTCATTGGTCTTCAAGCCAAAGTGCTTTGCCTATCTTCTTATGTCTAAAATTTGGATACCTTTCATTTGCCTATAACTAGAAATCCAGATCAAGCAAATTAACCATATATTTTCCACATCTAGGCATTAATAGTATCATAAGAACAAAAATAGCCACATGGACCTTCTCCATCCATCACCATATTCCATTTTCTTACCTTGTCCAACATCTTCAAATACTATCGCACTAGTGCAAAAGACTTGAAAATAATTTTTGCCAAGTTTAGATGAGGGCACGATAACAACCAACAAATAACAACCAACAAGAACTATGGTTGCATTGACATGTGAATTATGATAGAATTAATGTTTAGTTACCTTTTTCGGTCTATGATCCTATGAAGAATCCAAAAACAACTCTTGCCACAATTTCTCTTTTTGACCTCCAGGGACTAAAGAAAAATTTGTGTTCAAGTCATGTACTTTGATCACATAGAAGCCACAATCAAGTATTACATCTTGCATAAAATGTGTCAAATCTTTCAATGCGGCTGGAAAGATATAACCATAACTAGGTCAAGATTTTTTAGGAAACAAAACACATGTACTATGAGAATAAGGCAATAAGCATAGGGAAGCTTACAATTGTTGTGATCTCTGGGTGTCACCTTTATTTCTATTTGATGCGTTTTGGAAAGAAGTGTGGTGTCCTGCAAAAGTCGTTGAAGGCTAAAGAATAATTGTGGATGCACACAAACATGTTACGGCAAGCTCTTTTTGGTCAACCTCCCTTTTCTCCATATGGTGGTGGTGGTGGAATTGTTGTTTTTGTGGTCTAGAAAAAAGTCAGATCTTGCACATGATAATTGCTGCACTAATGATAAAGAAGACATGGCTTCTTCACAAAACCCTTAACAATTACTCTTTCACTATTGCTCTTTGAAATCCAAAAGCATCTTAAGTAAGATGCAAATGCAATTCCTTCCCAAGTGTCCAAAATCCAACTAAATGCAATTTCTCTCCTACCGCCACTTGTGAATTTGTTGGTTGGACAATTCTAAATTGAACCTAATTTGTCTACTTGCAATGGCCATAAAACCTTCAAAAACCTTGGCACCTTATGTAAAAAAGTTGGAATTCCAATAATATGTTCCTATTATTTAAATGTTCAACTCTAGGCCAAAAGAATGTTGAAATTTGAAAACAATGTTAGAGAAATCTAAATAATTAACCCATTACAAACCATAAGGGAGGAGTTGGGTGAATAGGAGTTAACTTTTGTCGATTTGGGCCCTCATTTAAATATGGGACATCTATTTATTTGAACACCTGTCTAGATTAGTTTTTTTTTTTTTTTTTTTTTTTTTTTTTAAATTTT
>Ga0209611_10002758_pt1 | contig 30734 bp, 32 predicted proteins | sample S1TSphgellanicum_3_FD_187693 | JGI IMG/M metagenome (GOLD analysis project Ga0209611, IMG submission 187693) | Host-associated microbial communities from peat moss isolated from Minnesota, USA - S1T2_Fc - Sphagnum magellanicum MG (SPAdes) (version 2) | ecosystem: Host-associated > Plants > Peat... | reverse complement strand
AATTACACTGGTTGATCTATAATTTTTTTAAAAATTCTTTAAAATTCTTGCTTCTTTGGGCTTCCATAACATTCTCGCACCAAGAATGTCATAACTATGATGTCTTCTTATTCAAGTTGAAAATTTTACTTCAATGACAAATTTGACTTAACGATGGTTTTATGGCACATTGTTTAATGGCATGTTAATGTATGACACATTGCAAAAACTTGTAGTGTGATGCAAAAAGTGGTTCATCTTATTTTACACCCACCCAAAGTGAATTCAAAATGAGATAGGCGTTACTGTCCTACTTATTTGACCATATATGATAGCATCTAATACATGTAAATTGAACAAAATAAGAACATTTCAATAACTAAAATGGTAACCACATTTGGTCTTTCAATTACATTTCATTGGCCACCTCTACAGTAGCACCACATTTCCATTTTTGATTCAACTCTTCCACCCATCCATAATTATGGGTCACAATGTTTCCATACATGTTTGAGATGTTCATCACAAGTTTTTGATCTAATGGAAAGATTTCACCGAAATTGTCCTATCCATTAATGATGGTGGCTCATTAATTTTATATCATTTTACACATGGAAATTGAACATTAGATTTTAGATTATTTCAAAGATTGGGTACTATCTTTGCCCCAAAATGCTTAAAACACTTACATGGATAACTAGATTATTTGTTTATTGTTACACCTATTTTAGTTCAATTGTCTAAACAACATTTGCATAGAAACCCAATATTTTTGATAATGTTTGACATTGACTTCCTCCCATTCTTAGGAGCCAATGAAGTTAGTGTGCGAATTTTGTGGTGGTTAGTATCATATATTGTTGTTGAAATTCTCCAAAATGTTGGAACTCTAATCCTATCATGCAAACCCACACACTCACCCATTGATTATTTTGTTTTTTCTCCTTGGGTTCACCATTACATGGTCTAAATTATGGTCATGAACATATAACTTGGAACAATGTTCTTAACATTTTTAAACAAACATTTAGTTGAAAAAGTGGGTGATGTTCAAGGGTAGAAAAAAAAATTGTTATTGATAGTCTTGAACATACAATTTAGGAGAACATTTTCAAATTTTTTTAAAGAAGGTTTAGTTTTAAAATACGAGCATGTATGAAGCCAAAACATCATTGTCTACACAAACCTAATGATCCTTAATAATCATATTATATTTATTTTTGTTCAATTTATGCCACTAGTATAAATGGATGATTTGATTAGAAGTTTGAATTAATTGCATATTGGGGTACTTGGTGGTCAAGTTTTTATACATGGGAATTAATGAGAGTTTGTATTGAGGATTTTCAAAGTTATGAAGATTATGTTTATTTTATTAAATAAATAAAACCCAAATGTGAAATTGAGGAGTTTAGATTTTCTTGTGCTTGTTTCATTATTGCTAATCACATTTGATAAGAAGAAAACAACATATTGCATATCTTGGCAAAAAATGATATGGATTGTACATTTATTTTGAACAATTTTTTTGTGCACAATTTAGTTCATTGAATTTTCAATGCAATCCAAAATCTTAAACAATGACTTCGAGAACAAGTGCTTCTTTCAAAAATAATGTTCCACCACCCACCATATTCATGGGTGACCCAAGTTCCAACTCAAAGAGAGTAGGGTGAACTAGTACCCAAATTTGGTGAATGCCTTCACCTTTTTTTAGTGAGGTTTTTTAGTGGCCATATCAAGACACAAAAATGTTATATTTGCATTCAAAAACCTTGATTTAGTGCAAGTATGGGATAGTTGTAACTTAGAAAAATGTAAATTTTTTGGGGGGGTTTTGAATGGTACCATGGTACCATTATGGGTGTTGGTTCATTGAAGGTTGACCCTATGACTATCGATGAACCCTATGATTGTCAATGAGCCAATACCTACATTAGCACCATGTGATAAAACAAAAACCTTAAATTTGTTTTGGGAAGCTTATAAACATTGTAGATCTCCCATCCCTAGACTAAATTAAGGCATGTGTGAGTCCAAATTCAACATTTCCTCCACTAATTATTTGTTTTGAAAAGCCTTATTTAAAAAGACAAAGGTACCAATAAAGGTGTTAGTGGAAGGGGGTGGTTTTCCTTTCTTCATTTTTCCAATTTAGTTTCCATAATTATCCAAACAAGGGTGTGGTTGTGAACATTTTTTCATCATGGCCCAACATGAAAATGACATATCGTAGCCTTGGGTTAGGTTTGACACATTAAAAAAGAAAAATTAATTATTTTCAAAAAATGAATTCGTCTTTAAAAAATAATTATTAAAATTTTCGTTAATGAAATTCGTTTGAGCATTCAATTGCCTTCCAATAACACTTATGTTTCAGTGCTCACACTCTCATCCCCTCACCTATTTTTTACTACACTTTTAATGCTATCGGAGAAAAGTATCACTAGTTAAGTGAATTATGACTAAATCTATGTGGGGATACTCATCAATATTATGACAATTTTTTAATGAATGGTAGAGCATGACTTTTTTTCACCAACTTTTACAAAATTTTAGATTTTTTTCACTTTCAAGGTGCATTTATCATTTTTTTGTCATTTCCAATGTGCTTTAATCACATTTTTCAACACTTCAACATTTTATTTAATTTTTTTTTCAAGGTCTTTAATAATTATTTAATGTTGAACCTAACCCATGGCTACAGTATATGCCATCTTGATTTACTCATACGAGTTATGTGTCCCATAACTTTTTAATTTTATGTTCAAGTAGTAAATATACACCTAGTGTGCATAGTTATTAACCTTTGAGGGGTTGTGATTCATTCATTTAATACACATGTAAAAGTGATTTTGTTATTATTTTGATAGTGAATCTTTCATTTTTTGTGATGTTGCATTTTTTATGATGAAAAAATTTTAAAATTTAAATCTTTGAGAAATTTTATCATAATTTAGTTGTTCCCAACTTGTGAATAATAATCATAGTAATGTTATGAGTTAATTGGGTGAATTCACCCATCACATTTACCAAGAATTAGAATGTTTAGTTTTATGCAAAGCAAGGATATTGAACTTTTTAAAAACCTTTAATATTTGAAAAATGTAACTTGAGTATCAAAAAGGGTAAGCTACCAAAGTTTTCACTAGCTAATGGTATGTGGATTGGGAAATTTACTTTTTAAAAAAATCTAGATTGATAATTGTTACAAAAGCCATAATTTCTCGATATCATTGTCACATTATTTTAATGAAATTTTGATATGGAAATAAAATAATTATTGGGCAACATGCATTTGTTAATTTATGAAAGAAAGATTTGACTAAATATATTGAAAGGTAATGTGACATTTCATTTTTTGTTTTATGAAAGTGAAAATAATGACTTTTTAATTGTTTCATCAAATAAGACAAATAGGGAACAAGTCTTGCAAATATGAGTGATTTGATGTAATCAAATGTGACATGACACGCGTGACTCATGAAATACGCACTTGAAATAAGTGATTTTCTCTTGTTTGATAATTACAATGCATATAGTTGTGAATCATTTGAAAACACATTGTGAGGTAACCAAAGGCTTAAGTTCATGCTTTTGTATGTTTATTATTTTACAAATGTATAAATAATTAAAAGATAACACTATGGGTGGTGAATTGTCATTTCATTTTTTATTTGTTAAAACATCTACCCTTGTAAAAATAATCTAGCATTTTAAATTTAAATTCACTTTGATTATCAAATTTACTTGTGTATGGTAATAATTGTTCACACTAACCTCACACTCAAATAAAATTATTTCATGCATTAATCATTGTTGCATATATCACAAAATTGTAAGTTTAATTAATGAATAATATATTTTATCAAGGCTTCACATTGCTATGTGCATTCACATTCCTCCCATCCACAGGTCATAGAACATCATAAAATTATGGTGTCCCTACTTTCCATTATCATAATACAAAATTTTAATAGGATAATGGAAAGTCAAAGGGGGCCGAGGGTGAAGAAAAGAATGTTCAAATCTAGCATCTATCAAACATGTGTGCATATTAAATGGAAAACTTATAATTCCAAGTATGTGGCAAAAGGCTCAAGTTTCTAAAATTTGAAAGATTAAAATGTAAACTTTTAATAAACTATAAAAATGGAAAAAATTGGACAATTTGTGATATGGCAATCCATGTCATGAAATACATCCCCAAACATTGATCACATTGTTTTGGGTCCAAATTCTTAAAGGTGTACCAAAATCTTGTCACAACGTCACCCTTTTTTGTCTTTTTTACCTAGTCATTTTTATCATGTAAAGACACATTTATGGATGATTATGATGGATTCTAAAATTTTAATGGTTTAAAATATAGTCATTTTGAAAAATTTGACTACTTTTGATTCATTATTTTTTATGGGGATAAAAATATAGGGTAAAAAAAGATTGCGATAAAGATTAAACCCTTTTCGTCCTCTGTGGTACACCTTAAAGGATTTTCACCCTTCTTTTTTTGTTCGGTCTAACATTAGTTATTTGTTTGACAGTGGAACAAGAAATAACAAAAATAAGAAAAATATATAGGTTGTTTGCATAATTTCAACACATCAAAACCAAGCATAAAGACTACAAGGACTTCATTCATTATAGAATCAAAATTTGTCTTCATCATAATTTTTTCATGCCACCTACAAAAAAATTTGATATGTTAAACCAGACTTTGACGTAAATAAACTTCATTATATTTAATAAATTATGAACATTTAAACCATATCAACTTTCAATAGAAAAACTCACCTTAAAACAATTTTTCCATGGGGTTGAAAGAAACGAGACATGTAATATGTTTTTCATGTCAATCAATGTTATCAACAATTACAATGATTAAAAAGATCAGTACACTAGAGTTGGTTGTGTTTAGGAAGACGAATAATATTTTAACATTTTTTTAATAATCTTATCATACCAAAAGACCATCACAAAAAAGTTTAATGAATTGTTCAATTTTTCTCTCCAAAAGACCCTTCTTGAAAAGTACTTTATTGTTAGTGATTGGAACTTCATATGAATTTTTTCTTTGGATATATAGGTGTTCTTCAAATGAGTGAACCAAAAACAACAGTGTCCTAGTCCAAAATTAGTTTAAAATAGAATTAATTTCTAGAATTTTTTCTTGGAGCTTATTGCTTATAATGAAATTACTAATAAAATTCCAAATAATTTCTATGTTTAATTTTAAATGAACCTATTGTGAATCTTTTAAAACATCTTCATGAAAGGTAGGTCTTGGAAAAATAATTATATATTTAAATGAACTTTGTAACCTATTGCAATGTCTGAGTTCCCTAATGTGGAATAACACCCCCCAAAAAAATCTTTTATTCTTTGAGTTTTTGATCTCAAGTGTTATAAACCTTCAAAGTCTCATTTCTCAAAGTTATGAATACATTGGACCATATTCATTGTAAGCATTAACTCTGTAAAATTGTTGTGTTATGGGTTGTGATAATTGTTTTGCTTGCAAAATCCAAATTTGCTTGAATGTTGGTGATTTTGGTATAATAATTTTGAATTTGGAAAGATAAAAATGTTAGCTTCATTTATTTGAATCCATATTCTATAATTCTTGTAGTGCATTTGAATAATAACAATATTGTAGCTTGGAAGCAGGAAAATATATTGGGGTGTGATAGTTTAAAATGGTCATTGTAGTGGTTTTCAGCCAAATGCATAAAATGACCAAGTGGGAAATTCAAAATTTGAAGATCTTGTTGAAGTTAAACATGATTTGTATAATCTTTTTATGCATTATCATCTTTATAGAAAGGCTTCACTTTTTCCTCTACACATCACAATATATTCATGAAACCTGGTTGTTGTTATGTGACAAAAAATGCCTAAACTTTCATTAATGGTTATAAGTTCATGTTCATTTTCCTTCTTCTATCAAGTTTACCATGAAGCTAAAATTTTTTTCACTATCCATGTTATCATTGCTATTAAAAAAAGTTCTAGCTATTGGAAGTTAAATGTTTCCCTGCTCAAGAAACCCAATTTCTAAAACCTCATAAAAAATACCATTCCTAAATTTCACTTATGTTAAATTTGTTTTTCCCATGTACAAAAAATTGATGGGAAAGTTTTAAGTATGTGATTTGACAAATGTTTTTGAAATGTATGTTAAAAAAAAACTCAAATAAGGAAAATAACCATTAAGACATTTGAAAAGTAAAATTTACAAGTTAATGAGTATTTTTGCTCAAAACCAAATTGTGTTGAACTATTTGTGGGAATTTTTTTTTGTCTTAAATATTGTTGATTATTATAATGACATTCACGTTGCAACAAAATCCCATTGCTTGCTTTTCTTCAAGCTTGTAAAATTTAGAATTCAAAAGTCATTTATCATTGAGATTGACACTAACTTTAGTTCTAGTGTAATCACTAATATTTAGGATATTCTACATGAGGCCAATATTTTTAATTCACATTTGTGTTAGGCCAAGCCAATAGACCAAGGTAAAAAATGACACTCATTTCTTAGTGTTATGAAAGGTGTTGACATACTAAGGTGTCCATTTTTTTGTGTCATTCCAAACCCCCAAGTTATTGAAGGTTTTCTAATTCCAACTAGTAAGGGAACATGTTAAAAATGATTAATATCAATTATTTAAATTGTCCTTCAGAAAGTGAATTATAAAAAAAAAACCATATGAGCACTCTTTTAACCATAAGTGTTATGCAAAAAAATGTTTTGAATGATCAAATTGGCTTTGTTATTGGTCGAAACATCAATGAAAATATAATCATCTTTTTGGAGGTCTAATATTACGTGCATGATTATCAAAAGCCCATATTTTCTTTTTTCATGGACATTGAAAAAACATTTGAATATGTTTTTAGAAGTTTTTACAAGCTTTTCTTGAGAAACTAAAATTTGAATCTTATTTTATATTTTGGTCCCTCACATTTCACAACAAATCAATTGTGATCCTAATTATAAAATTTTATTTTATAATGATTTCAATATCTATTGTGAAGTCAAACAAGGTTATATCCATGGGCCCCTTTACTTTTTAAAATTAAAATTAAGCCTTTTCCTTACAACATTAGAAACTTTCAATTTGTATTTGGTTAATTGAAAGAAAGTTGAGATGCCAAGACTTTTGGTATTGGAAATGCTCCTCACATTTGCTTCCTCCTTTGAATCTTTCGTATTTCTTTGATCTCTAGTCTAGATCTATCTTGGTGATTTGTTGGATGATGCAAGAGGTCGTTTAGTTTGTTGTAGTTTATCTTTCAACTCTACGGTAATTACCCTCGATGTATAAGCCTCATGCACATTAGTAGTACAACTTTTAGTGCAATCTTTTGATTTGTGTTGGGGAAGAAGTGCTACATCAATATCTCAATGACCAATGTTGAATGACAAATATCTTTCTTAAGGTCAACTTTAATTGTTCCCATCATCATTTTAGTCTAGGAGGTTGTCCATCTCATCAATTCTCGAACTACAATTGTTTAAATAATGTTTGCCCAATCTACTTCCTTTCTAAAAATTATTCTAACAACACATGTTGCTATGTTTTTTATTTATCATATATTAAAAGCTTGAGATCTTTGCATTTGATATAAAGACAATTTTAGTTTTAAATTGAATGAAAGTAAATCATCCTTGATTCCTTTAAGTGTTGATTGTACATGAAAATGTTAACCTCATAAGATCTATTACGAATGGTTCATACTTGGTGACCATGAAATAATCTTAAGCATATAAATGGGCAACCTTTACAATGACAATTTTCCTAAAATGGGATGATAAAAAAGTTTTATAGAATATCCATACATTAGGCTAACAATGTATGGTTGGATTTGTGCTACAAAGAGTTATATGGTAAACAAAAGTTAGTACTTGGTGTTTGTAATTCCACCCAAAACAAATATGGTTTCAAAAATCAATACAACATTGTGGAGCTTTATTTAAAACAATTCCTACCTTGATGAAAATGCCACCACCAATCAATACTTCTCATGTTGACGTGTTCAAACACTAAAGTAACTTGATGTTCAATAGTATCGCTTCTAACTAGGCATTCAAAATGGATTGTTGCACATATTGATCCTTCAAGATTAGCTTCTTGAAAAAGTCTTCCATTCAACAATTTGATATAACTTGGGCTAGGATGCTCTCTTTTTATTATAGGCAAGTTAATATTAACCTTAAAATCCATTCGAAAATCCATATAGAAAGCTATCCTTTTCAGATTGGTTCATCGACATCTTTTGTGTCATTCTACCACCTTTAGATTTGGAATGCTTATTAAATGAATCTTTGTGGTTTAATCAATCTATTAATAAAATAAAAGGTCATCTTATAATCATTATTTCACACACAACAAAATTACTTATAATTCCGACCCCTATTTTATTTCAGATGTTGTTTCGAGGTTATCACTAATAGTAGTACATCCAAATTGAGATTCATGAACATCACTAAACTCCAAATTAAATATGGTGTCATGATAACCAAAGTGTTATAACAACTAATTGAATGTACCTTGATTCAATTACAATCCATTATTGTTGAAAAAATGAGAATATTTTTTCATGAAGATGAACAAATTGTTGAAACTAAGGAATTTTTCCCATAATGATTAATGACCTCTTTATGTATATAAAATACTAAAATATTTTTTTGATAATTTTTTTGTTGTGCATTAATGCATTATAGATCATGTTAATTTTATTATCTCTATAATGATTTCTCAACACCTTCTAATTTATCTATGGTCAATGCCTTGATTATATGCATCCCATTGAAACAAAGTTCAAAACTTCATATTTAACCATCACTTAGATAACAATGTTTTTGTTGTGGCTCTTATGCAAATAATCACTACTAAAAATCATGTAGTTAGACCACTTAACAATACCACCCAAATGAAATTGGGTGGACCCATGTTACTCCAAACCACCAAGCTTAGTGTTTGAGTTGTTTTGGTCATGTAACATACCATTATAGTAGGAATTTTAGTGGATGCCCCCATTGTTTATTTTTTGTTACCAATAAAATATTTTTAAATTATGGGTTAATATTTTAGGTAGGGGCCTAATTTTTAGGTTTTCGTAATTCTTGTTCAACAAACCATTGTTCATTATACTTGGGGTCTCCAAAAATAACATGGCACATTTTTTTTGAGTTTCCTTAATGGTTTTATTGGTGGTGTTATGGGTGGGTTTTAAGTGATTTCTTTAGTGGTTTTATTAATGGTGTTATGGTGGTCTTGGCATGTTCCACTTTGGGTGGTTTAAGATGGGTCTCAACTTGGGGATTGGTGGAACATGTTCAGTAATGGTTATTGTTGTACTTGCTCATTGCATTAAAACTTTCTAAACCAAACAAAATAGGTAATCATTTTGTCACATTTTGCATACATGTCCACCAAATTACTTCCAACAAAAACATATGAATTCTACCCATTGTGAATGGTTTATTCATAAGCATACATGTTTTAATCAACTTTAAAAGGCTTGAAAACTTGAAAACAAACTTTGTACATACTTGAAATTAAACTTAAAAACCTAAAATCAAACACAAAATCAAACTTTAAAACATAAGTCAAACCTTAAAACAATGAGAACAATGTTGTATTTTTTCATTTTAGTATTTTTTTTGAATAGCAAACAATGGGTAATCATTTTGCCATGTTTTCTTGATGTCACATTTTGCATAATATAGATAATTTACAAACTATATTCAATCATTTTTTTTGAATCCCATCCATTTTCAATGGTTTGGAAAGTTGTTCACAAGCATACCTGCTTTGATCTTCAAATGAATCTATGTTGACAAATGATTCAACACCTCCATAGTGGTAAGAGAATTGTGCTACACACATTTGCACAAGTTCAAAAATTAGACTTGAAAATTACATCAAAGTTCAAATTAGCAAACTTTGAAGGCAAAAGGTTTTGGTGGGAAAAAATGAATTTGAACTCATGTACTTATTAGGTATAATGTTTCAAGTGTGTACCTAATACATGAATTCAAATTCACTTTTTCTTTCCAAAACATTTTTCCTTCCAATTTTATGCCTCCTTTTGGTAGCACTCTATAGAGTTGGAGTTTGCTTGTTTTCTTGAAGCTCTTTTCAATTTCTTTTTCAAAGTTAGTGGAATTTCATATTGTACTTTTCGAAGGAGCAAATGTTGACAATTCAAATATGAACTACAACATGGAAAATGTACAGTTTTAGTCACATAGGTAAACAAATACATATGTAGGTTGTAGGTAATAGGTAGGTGATAGGATGGTAATTAGGTTAAACATACTAGCTATTCCTACAAATATTTTTTTTGATAAATTTATTTTTAAATAAATATTTGAAAAAGTAGGACCATAATTTACATTGCCTATTAGTCTACATATTTATGTCAATTTTTTGTTGAAACATAAAAGTCGCATTTGCTAATTTTAGTTAAACTAAACACAATGGAATGACTAGTTGTGAATCAAAATGGACATGGACACAAACTAATAATTCCATCATGTCCAAAATGGTTGATGTGTTATTTTATGTTGTTTAAGTAATTAATCATTTTTTACTATAAAATTAGCTTGTCTAGGTGTTTATTTTCAATAAAATTCAATCATAAAATATAACGTAAAAAAGACAATGTAAAAAACATGATCTATGGTTCAACTCTCTTTTTGAGCTTCCCATAACACCATGTTAATAGTTAGTGCTTCTTGTTTCAAATTATAATTCTTTTTGCAACAATTGTCCACATATTGATTCATCAATGAATTGTGCACAAACAATTCATCAATTTGAGCACCCAACAAAACGATTGTATGAAAAAATGACAAAATTTTCAAAAGCATAAATGCCAAATGTTACCATGATCAATGTTTTCCATCAACTAATTAACAACCATTCAAAGCTTATTTGATGTGAGCTTGCATAGAAATGCTTGTTCCATTTTTAAATTACAAAGCACCCAACGTAGTTTCAATAGATTAAGGTGTTGTTTTTAGCTGTTGCATAAAAGTTGTTATAAATGTCTTTTGCATTCTTTGCATTTGCAATATGATGCAACAAAAAATTAACAATCTTTAAGAGGATTGCTTCACAAATTATCTTGTCTATCTTTATGAATAAATGATGCTAAAAAATGCATCCTAGAAAAAAAATCTTTCCAAATTTAATTTTTGATGATCACAATTTGTTATTGAAATGGTATTCCACAAATCCTTTTCATGTAAAAGAAATTTGATTATCATTTGCCAAATATGAAAATTATTATCATCAAGCTTTTCAATGCTTCAAAGATCAAAATTATCATAGTTATGTCTAGAACACCCCAAAAAATAAATAAATAAATAAATAATTCCCCCCAAAAAGTTTTAAATGACAAAATGAATAATGATATAATATAATTATAATCTTTCCATCTCACATAAACAACCAAACTTTGATACCATGTTGAAAATTAACAATGGATGAATGAGAGAATTGAAATGAGAAAAAATCATAAATTTATTATGAACTTTCCACCCTAAACCTTATGATCACACAAGTCGTTACAAATTTTATGATTCACCTTTGAATTTTGATTTACTTATGAATAAGAGGTGAAAAAATCCGATACATATATTACATTCATTAACATTAGATGCACTAAAGTCATCAACCCATGTACAATTTGTTACTTGCACAACTATAGAGGTGAACATTATATATGCAATGAATGAGCTACTTTAACTATATTAAGTAACCCATGTCATAGTGTTTCCAAAAGTCAAAATGCATGTAACACCAATAGTGGGTGTCTATATGTGTTGAAGACTTCATACCTACCTACCTATAAAATTACAAACCTACTACTTCATACCTACCTATGAAACTACAAACCTACTACTTCATACCTACCTATAAAATTACAAACCTACTACAAAGATACCCATCCTTGGTGTGTTCCTAGTAAAACATATTTAACTTTCACTAACTTCCCCATAATCCCAAGTTTCAAATTTAACACATGGTTGCTTAATTAATTCAACCACAAAAAAAAAATGCAATTCCATTAATCACACACACATATAAATCAAATTCAACCGAGCTTAATCCAAAGCTTAATCCAACAAATGTTAGATTTGAAATTTGGCAAATGCCCATGATAAATTCCACCAAAATCTTCAAAAAAAAGTAATTTTTTTTTCCCCAACATTAAATATAAATTAAGGGCAAATGTAAGTTTGCATGACCCTGAAATTACAATATTTAAAAAATAAAAAAAATCCATAACTATGGTTAACTAAAACCATGAAATCATTAGACAACTTTGATTAGGTACTTGGTAAAAGTTCATGATATTTTATTATAACTTGAAGATAAATAATAATTCAAAATTTGGAAAATACTATACATATGTTTAAATTCACATAAATTTGTCGTTAAAGGAAAAAGAAATTTCATTTAAGCAATAATTAAACTATGCTTCATAATTTTGTAAATGTATAAAATGAGGAAGTTTTATTTATTTGTTTATTTATTTATTTATTTAGGGGGGTCATTTTGAAGCAATTTCGTCGCAGTTGTTCAAGTCGACCTACGAAAAAATGTCCCTACGACATGTCCCGCGATTTAGTAGGGATATACTTGCATAGGAAGTCGTAGGGATTTAGACCAGACGAGAAATGGAGCTAGACTGTAGGGGGTTGTGTAGGGGGAATATGAAAGCCCTGGGATATGGACGAAGTTGTGGGATATGGGAGTCGGGATTTGCCTTTCGCTCCCTCTCGCTCGCTGACGGACAAGGGCTTGCTGTGTTTCTCAAACATTGTTCTCTGCTGCAGCCTCTGCTTTCTCGGTCTGTTTGTCTTCTTCCTGCTCTCGTTGTCGCACTCCTTCGACATTTTCATTGGATTCTCCATCTTTAGAGCTTCTTAACGAACGTATTCATGTATTTTTTGCTTACTTTTGGCGGTTTGGGGAAAAAATTAAGTGTGGATCATGATCTTGTTCCGCAAGCACTTTGGCATGGTGGGAATGGCAAGCCGCGGAGGTTTTCATCGCCGTTTGGAAGCGAGACGGCCGTGGATTGCTTCAATTTTCGTGGATTTTGTGGTAGGGTAAGTTAGTCATCTTTTGTTTCTCTGTAGAGCGCTGCCTTGTCGGGCGCGCCGGGGGGTTGGAAGGAAGTCTTATAAAACCCCGGAATTCGTATGTTGGCAATGAGCGCCCCAGGGCTCTTGTAAAGCGGTTGCAATGCAAGCATGGAAGACGGAGAGTGTAAAATTATGCGCTAGTGCGGGGACAAGACACAGCGGGCAGGTAGAAAGTAGGGAAGGAGAGGAAGTGGAACGCGGAGGAGGAGGAGACGATGAATACCTACCGGCTGACCAATACGTCGCACACGGAAGTGGCTCTAGGTTTGCCGTTGCTTTCTCTTCCGAATTCCTTTGGAGCCAGCAGGCATGAGCTGTTTCTGTTCGATGACAGCGAAGTGGCCGCCAGGTTGCGGGACACGGACGATGCAGCCGTTGTTGCGCAAGCCAGCAAGATTGCCGAGCTCCTCAGAGCGACTGACATCAGTTACTTGTGAGTAATGCATGCTCTTTCTGTCACACCCTGTCTGTTTATGTTCCAAGCAACAACTCCTCCTGGGGATGGTACCTTAGGGCTAGTCACACGGCTTGTTCTATCAAGGGGACTTTGCTATTGGAGAGAGCTGCGCCCTTACCACAGTTTATCACCATCCCTACCCCCATTACTCTTCCTGAAAACTCTCCTATTGCACACCCGATTGAAACCGGCTGCTCAGTCTACAACCATAAAGGCAGACAAGCAGAGTCCTTTAGGAAAGGATAGACAGTTTCCATGACCTAAGGATCTGAACTGTGCTTGGAAGGTGTTTGGACAGTGCACTTTCATGTCTATGATTTGATCATTCTGTTCAATTTCTCTTTAGTTTGTGGCTCTGGCGAGGCGAGGTCTTTGACTGAGAGGCATGCATTTGAGCTCTAATCCTTTCTTAGTGGTCAGACTTCAGGGTAAAATCTAACAGTGAAACTCTCTTAATAATTTCTCTGCCAGGTCTCTTCGAGAGGAGGCCAAAAATGGGGCAGCTCCAATGGCAGCAGAGCCTGGGAGCTTGATGGCTGCTATCCTTCAGCATGAACAGGATGCTTTTTCGTACACAGCTGCAGGTATGTTTGTTTTGGTGGACCATTTTTTCTTGCTGGAGAATGGTAGTGGCACAAGTGGTATTCTCTCTCCAACCTCCAAGTCTCTGTACAAGAGGGTTTTGGAACTGAAATGTCAGAGGATGGTGTAAAACTTGGTTGTCACAGGAATGGGTTTCTGGAGTGCGGTGCTCAATCATGAATGTAAATAATAGTCCACAAGTAGTGGCTGAAAAGCTTCTTCCATTTTGAAGTGTATTTGTTTTTCTGTTTTGTCAACCAGGACGTTTGAAGCGAGGAGGTTGGCAGAGTTCCACTGCTGAGAAGCAGAGTACTGTGGCAGTTCATCAGGCCAGTCCTGGTGGTCCTAGCCACCAAGTTGCTCATCAAGGATCATGGGCCCCGAGTTCGTCACCTGTGGTATGTTTCAGACACTGTTGAATGTGAGGTCCACCATCAAGTGGTATCTTAGCAGGGGTTGTTCCTGAACAAGAGGAGACGCTGTCACATTTTATAGTCTTTTTCAAGTAATCTGTGGGGAATCTTTATTGTGTTCACTTTACTGAGACTGTGACAGATATGATTCTTGTAGGATTCTCCAGCTGCAGTGAAAGTTACTGGGATCAAGAGGAAGGAAGCCACTGGGACAAAAGTGGAGAGACAGCATAACAAAAAAGTTGCATCAGTTCTTTTTAGTCCTGTGAAGTTCAACCAGTGTATAACTCTCCTTGATGCTTTTGTTGATGACTTGGAAACTGTCACTTATTGGGTGTCCATGCATTTTCTGATGAACTTGAGCAATGTTGGGAACTGTGATGACTGCAATTGGAAATGGCACTTAAGAGCATCCAGAGTATCCAGAGCAGGCTGAAACTTAGAGGGTTGGAGAGCTTGTGTTCACTCTCATCTTTGTTTGTCTGTGCAGTCACAGATACAATTGTGAGTGGATTGTGCGAGTTGCTAGACGAATTTTTTGAAAGGACAGAGGCTCCAGGTGAAGATGAGGGAGAGGAAGCAGGCACCTTTCTGTCCCTACCTGAAATCAGATCCATTGCAGAGGATGTTGTCAAGTTGCGAGCCAAGAATCTGATTCAAAATGTCCCAGTCGAGTATCTTGTACGGCTATTAAGCTTGCTCGATCGTCATGTTCAGCGTTCTCATGAAAGGGAGGTGGATGACAGCGATGATGTAAGTGCCTAGTCCTTGCTTATGGTTTCTCATAGAGTCCTATCTCTGCTGTGATCAGAGGGTTTCCAAACAGGGAGTTGAGTAAACTTTGGCCAGACTTCACCTCACGGATGTTTTGTTTTTAGGTGAAGGCAAGCACCATGGGTCCTATCCTTATGCAATCTTTAACAATTGTAAGCAAAATATATCGGATTCAAATGTCATATCTTTCATGTGAAGGTAGGGTGATGCCACGGGATGTATCTGAACTGTCATCATTCATACAGTTCTCTAGCTTTCTGTGTCGGTAGGTTCTATGAGAGTCCTATGTCACCTTGATTGATTTCACTCTCTGGCATGCAGGTAGATGCAGAAAATTTTACGATGGTGATGTCGGCACTGGAGTCTGTTCAAATTTCCTTGATGATCATGACCGGTCCTGGCATGGCCAAACAGATATACAAGGAAGAGGTGCATCAATCTGTTCTGCTGTCCTGTGTTTCTTCAATCTAGCATACACTGATTATGAATTGCAACTGTTGCAATTCAGAGCACTGTATTTCAAACACATCAGATTTCCAACGAAAGTTGTGCCAGACGTTCCCTGGGAGTATGTGAATGCAGATTTCATGGTCCACAGTTTATGGCTATTGCTAACAACTTCCTCTCCTTGTCTGGTAATTCACAGCTTATTGACCACCTCATTGATTTTTCAAGATACCAGATTGTGCATACCATTTTCCCAGCATATGATGCTCTCTACCGCCAGATTCACAAGGGTGCTGGGGCTGGTGAGGATGAAGGTAATATGGCTTGTTTTGGTACAGAATCCTTGATCTGACTTCACTCCTGTTTCTGAAGTGTTGAAGTATGTCTGTCACCTACATGAGCAAAGCTGAGTGCCTGGTGGAAGAACCATATCTTCCTCACTGCACTGTTCCAGCAATTTCTTTTTGTGATTTGTGAAACCTTCTTCTCTGGACCATAATGGTGTGCACTGCTAGATGTATTCACTTGGAACCTTTCTATGTATCAGGATTATGCATTTGATACTTGTGTGCTGTTATTATGTGCCTCTTTCAGAGGAGGGTGATGATTATATGGATGCCTTGGAAAATGGAGTGGGCTCTGCAAAGAAAAGTCGGCGCAAGAGCAAAGTGTCAGCAAAACCCAAAAAGACAGAAGCAAACAAGTAAGATCATGCTATATTATAGTCAGGAAGAACAGTCTTTGTCAGCATCAACTTCTGTATCATTGCACCAGTAAGCACGACCAGTAACTGTTTTGCATATATTGATTAGTGAACTTGCATTTGAGCTGAATATTGCATGTTGTCGTGTTACCTTCAAAGTGTCATTGTGCAGTTTTCTCTGCAGTCTCATAGATATATTTTCCAGTGGCTTTAGTGAATTTTCTGCCTCCAAGTAGTCACCAGTCATGTGCTTAAAGGATATTTTCAGAGTGAGGAGGCCCCAACCACTACCCTGTATTTAGGCACATGTTGCCTTAGGCTTAGGTGCTCTCTTATACACATACAAGCTGAAATGAAATGAAGCTTGCCCTCACAAGCTTGTTGCAGCTTGAGTGAGAATACAATTGATGTTTTCTGTTAGATATGCATCTTGAGTGCTAGCCAACTTCCTGTTACTTCTGGAAATGTGACAGAAACTAAGGATGTAGATGTTTATATAATGGTTTGCCTGAGATTTGGGGTGCATTATATACTTATCTAAAGCCACCATTAGGAGCTGATGATGTCAGTGGGGAGTCATAGCAGCTTGTCACTGCTAATTTTGATGAAAGTCATAGTGTGACACATCATGAGTGACATTCATGAGGTTATGATTCACTCATCCTGTCTTGTTATTTCAATGTGTTTTTGGGTTTTTCTGCAATCTCATAGATATGAATGTTGTGCTTGGCAGGGTTTCAGGTCCTGTATCTGTTGTGCTGCACAAACTATGCAGTGTTCTGGCTTTATTGAAAGAACTTCTGTTTGTGGCAAAAATCTTGGACAGCACCCTCCTGCAGCTTATCAAAACAATGCTTGAGACATTCGGTGTAGACAACATCCAGTTGCTGCAGCTGAAGGCTATTGGTGTTGTTTGCATGGTGCATCCGATACCCCTCTTTTTCTTCTCAGTGTCAATGGTTGGATTGCCATCTGTATCATTTCCATGACTATCGCAAAAAAATTGCTAGGCAGGGGACACTGTTAATTTGGAAAAATCCACCTAATGAATTTAGAATTGTCACAAGAAGCTCTAAGAAGGTTCTGCACCCCACAAGAAGCTGATATTTTGATGGCTTTAATGATGTTATGATTTTTATCACAATGATCTATGTTGATTACAAAGTTGAACATTACAGTTATCATTATGATTTTGTGCCGACTCTTTTCACCTCAATAATAGAAGTTTTGAAGGACTGTTGCATATTATGACTGTTTCTCCTTGCAGTAGTCCATAAATTTTGCTCTGGACCTGATGATTCTAGGTAGCATGCAGGTGTTTGATGTGTATCCCCAGCATCGGACAGGTATTATTGAGGAGATTGTGAGCTTACTTTGGAAGCTTCCATCTTCAAAACGAAGCTTGCGTTCCTACCATCTACCAGATGAAGAATCCAAGCAGATTCAAATGCTGACAGCCCTCATTCTCCAGATTGTGCAATGCAGTGTTGATCTTGGGGAAGGTGGTGTTGATTCAAAACCAGATGTTGCAGGGGCAGATGTGAAAGTTGTGGGGGCTGCTGTTGAGGCTACTGCTCCAGTGAGGTTTTTCGAGCCTGCCATGGATACAACCAGCTATTTTTGGAAACATGTCTTGCACCGCTGGGCTGCACCAAAGGCCCAAGATGGAGCAGATGTGAGAGCCATAGTGGAGAATCTTGTCCTTGACTTACTAACCACTCTCAATGTTCCTGAGTTTCCTGCAGCTAGCCTTTTGCTTCAGGTATTTGTTACATCTGGGACTCCAAGTCTTGCAGTATTCCTCTTTCTGTGTACTTGAGATAGGTTGCACTGTAATCTTTCTTCCAAGTCCTGTATAGTTCAGTGGCCTCAAGATGAGTTTGTGATGCCTACAGACAGATCTGTCACTCATGGTTGGTAACTTAAGCTCCCATGTTCTCTTTGTTTATGACTGCTGGTTTTGTTCTGAGCTAGATTCTGATGTCTTTTCCACTTTTACCTGCCCATCTGATGTTAGTCATTCCCAGCTGATGAATATTGAATGGATCCCTTTCTTTTATGGTTGACCTTCTCTTGTATTGCCTGCAGATTTTTTGTGTCCTGTTGTTTGGAAACACGGGCCTCAAGGCAAAAGATGCTGTAGTGCGTGGTACTTCAATCGATCTCCTTGGCATGGTTGCAGCTCATTTGAAACAGGATGCTGTTGCCTGCAGTAGAGAGAAGTTCTGGATTCTGCAGGAGCTTGAGGGCAAGAGGGATGATGATGAGGACGATGAGAATGTTAAGAAGAACTGTACAGTTTGTGGGAAAGGAAACCGCTCCAAAGTCATGGTGTCTTGTAATAGTTGTAATCGCTGGTTTCATGGGGACTGCATTGGGGTCACCAAACATGACCTCTTTGACCGTGGTTGGCTCTGTCACTGCTGCCTATGTCGACAACAACTGGCCTCCCTCCGACCAGATATCAAAGTTCAGGCAACTGGAGTTAAGGCATCTCATGGAACTAAGCTGACACAGAATGCAGAAAACTCAGCTGATAGATTGGCAATCATTCACCAAACTCTTTTGAACTACCTTCAGGAAATGGCTGTCAATGATAGTACAGCAATTTATGCTCGCAGGTAAGGTGCAGTGCCCAATAAGATTGGGATTTGTTCTAATGAATGAGCTGTTATCAGTGCATGCAGAGATGTGATGTAACGTGTCAGTGTTGTGACCAGACCTTGGTTTGATCATACCAGTGAGTTCTTGAGGGTTCTTTTTTGCAACTCCTCCAACTCTTGCCTCTCTATATCAGAGAGGCGCTGTTCCTCAGCCAAGTAGGTCACTCATCTTTGCTATTCTTCCAGGTTTTATCTGTGCCAGTGGTTACGGGATGAGGAGCAAAGCATGCAAACTATTCAGTTCTTCCGAAATAGATGTACATCCAAGGTCCCTCTTCAAGATTTCGACTTTGCACCCTTGTCTCGAGATGCTATTTTTCGCATCTCTAGAGCCTTGGGTCAGCAGAGACCTCTTGCTCGAGGTTTTGACAAGATTCTTGAGAGGTTATTGGTAAGCTTGGAATTATTGCACAAATGGAAGCTGTTGGCAGTAGAGTTTTCAATCATGGAATTCTGTAGTGATGTTACCAATTTGAAGTTGTGTAGATGGGTCACCCTAATCTATGACCCAAATCTTCTGTCAGATGATTTAGCCTTGGATTTTCCCTTACTTTGTTACTGTTGTCAAGCAACCAACATTTCAATCACTGTTTTGTGATAGTTGTGGTACCAGTTCTAATGCATGTGCTCCTTAGCACTAGTGGTTCTTGAGCTCAAACCCATTTCTTTGCTTGCAGGTCAGCCTTACCGAAAATTCACCAACTCCTCGAGCAAAAGCTTTGAGAGCGGTATCCCCTTTGCTATCTCACTAGCTGTTGCAAGACATTTTAGGCAATATAAGTGTGTTTGATCTGTTGGAATCATCTGCTGCAAGCTCTTTACTAGGTCTTAACTCTGGAACTTCTTTTTTTTTGCAGTCTTAACTAAGGTGAATTGAGGACATATGTCTGGGTGTGGTTGCCTTGATACAAAGATATGACTAAATGTACTGCTTCAGTGATGATTGACTTGTGAACCTGTGGGTGATTGACCATGTGCTTTTCATATTTTTCTTATCCAGGTGAGTGCTGTTGTGGAGGCGGATCCTGGAGTCTTGGGTGATGAACGGGTACAAAGAGCAGTTGAAGGTCGATTTCTGGATTCAGCTATTTCTGTCAGAGAAGCTGCAATGGAGCTTGTTGGGCACCACATTGTTACCCGACCTGATTTTGCTGTGAAGGTACTGTTTTCACAAGACCTTTCCTTACCTAATGAACTGCATAAGTAGTAGGGTGGCAACAGTGAAAACGATGACTGTGTTTCAGTGAAATCCATCTCAAGGAGAAAAAGGCTGAGTAGAAATAAATTCAGGTTTCTCTTTAGACTGTTGCCATTATTCTAACTTGTTTTAACATCTTAATGGTAAGTAATTGCATGTTAGGGAACTTGTCAAAATTCAGCTGGTATCTTCTTTTTGTACTTCTTGATGTCTTCCGCATGAGATTAACTTCACAATTGTGGATTTGGTGATTGTAGTACTTTGAAAAGATTGCAGAGCGCATTATGGACACTGGTGTAAGTGTGCGCAAACGAGTTATCAAGATAATCCGGGATGTGTGTATGTCGAACTCTGGGTTTACCAAAGCTACAGATGGCTGTGTTCGTATCATATCACGGATCAATGATGAGGAATCAAGCATACAGGTGATTCTTGGCTGGGCAAATAGCTCCTTAACTTTTGCAGTTCCAGGGAACTTTGCTAACTCTTTGTGATATCTTGGTGTAGTGTGCTGATGTTTCCCCATATTGAACTGAGGTTGGTTCCATAGAGTGTGACATTGATAGGGCATCTTAGGTTGCAAACTTCCCAAGGAATGTCTTTGATCAAACCCTCTGATTGTGAAGCTTGCAAATATTGTATCCTGCAGGATCTTGTTGGTAAAACTTTTTTTGAGCTGTGGTTTGAAGAACCAGTAGGCCATCACACACAGTTTCTTGGAGATGGAAGTGCAGTACCCTTAGATATCACAGAGAAGGTGCAGCAGTTGGTTGATGTGCTGAGAAGGCTCCCAAGCCATCAACCTATGGTGACCATTATAAAGCGTAGTCTTGCCCTTGACTTCTGTCCTCAGAATACGAAGAATACCGCAACAAGCATGATGACCCAAGCTGCTGTTAGACATCGTTGTGAGTTGATGTGCAAGTGTCTACTGGAAAGTGTCTTGAAGGTATGTGGTATGTTGGACCTTTCCTGTGTTATCTCATGTACTTGTCATAATTGTAGAGAGGAAGCAGGATCCTAAAACCAAATGGCCTGTGTTTGACTGCCATGTCAAGAGGGTTTGTCCAGTCCTCAGTGCAGGGTGGGTAGCTTGCTCAGCATCTGAAGCTGACTGATGAGAAGACATTCCTAACATTGAGGCTTTTGGAGTTGAAGCAAGTTGTGGCTTCTGTGCAGGTAGAAGAGACTGCAGCAGATGATACCGAAATTTGTGCACTTCCATATATTGTTGCCTTGCATGCTTTTTGTACAGTTGATCCCACGCTGTGTGCTCCTCCATCCGATCCTGCTCGATTTGCAGTCACCCTTCAACCTTATCTTAAGACCCAGGTATGCATGCTGCAATGGTGGATGATCAAGATCAGGTTTGTTGTGCATATTGATGAGAAAAAATGGCTCCTGAGCTTTGCATCAGCATGATTTTGCAAGAGGACAAGTTTCCATCTTCTATGGTCAAGAAGGGTTAGAGAAGCTTTTGTTCAAGCATCAGGGATAGGTTCTGAGTAGTGCTTTTACTGGCTTTCTTGTGCTATACTCTGAATCTGGTTGATCCCCTCTATCCTCCATCTGGATTGTTTTTTTTCTTAAGTGCTTTGAACCTGTTGAAATGGTTGATCGAATTCAGGTGCTGAATAAAGTCTCTGTCGCTCATCAAGTCCTTTTAGTACTTTTGATTTCATAGCTTCAGTCCTTTGGTTAACTTCAAGCAGCAGGGAGACTGAGGCTTTGAGTTGGTATCCCTTGAACAGGTGGGTAGCCGGGATGCAGCACAATTGCTGCAGAGTATTGTTTTTGTTATTGATACTGTGCTTCCATTGCTACGAAGACCCCCTCAAAGCTTTGTAGAGGAGCTTGAGCGTGATTTGCGTCAATTAATCTCCACATGTTCTTTCCTAGCAGTTGTGCACGCCTGTATTAAGTACTTCTTTGAAGCCTTAAAACCCTCTAAATATTTTGCCACATCCAGATTCTGTATCATTCATGGATGTAATGCAGATTTATGTCCTGATGGCAGAGTTTTTTTTTACTGCTTTGCATTTGTTGTGAGGTAAGAAGATAGTGCTAATTTGGTGTCTCCTAAAAAGATGTTAATTAAATCTTAGATATTCAGGCAGAATGTCTCTTAATGGTTTTTGTTTGTCCAGGAGTCTCTGTTCATTGAGCAAGATAGCTCTTAAAGGAGTCACATCTTCTGAATTACTTGTCCGACGATTTTTCAAGATTCTTGATAGCAGCCGCACAAAAGAATTAGTGGCAACTGAGAAAGCTGTAAGGTTTCTAATGGCCTGATCTTCATCGATTTGCAGTGTTGCCATTAAAGTAGAGCTCTTCCATTGCAGACTATGATGATTAGATAAAGAATCTGTGGCTGCTAGAGTTGGTGGATGCCACTCATTTGTTGTTTTGTTTCTTTGTCAAAGGAAGGTCATGCTAGGGATGTAAATGACTTTCCCAATTTGTGTTGGGTGCTGAAACACATTTTGCACATGTTTAATTTGTTGTTGAAGAACCATTTGATACTTCATCATGGTTTTCTGCAAAATCAATCTGGTGATTCATTGTGGGCTTGCTTCATACTCCAGAATGTTTTGCGAGGTCTGTTCTGCCTTGGTTTATTGGGCCGGTATGGTGCGGAGTTGATAGATGCCATTGGAGATCCAGAAATCAACATGGAGCAGCTGCTTGAGCTTTGCAAATTCTATTTGGGATGTGAGGACTTCGATATACAAGTACGGGCTTTACAGGTGTGTTCTTGGGAGTCTGCCTTTTCTGCCTGCATAGAGATGCATTTTCACTGTGAGCATGGATAGCTTATCTTTTTCTACTTTTCCTCTGGTCTAATATCACACTGCATTAGTACTGAATGTCTGCAACTTGCCATCCCCATGGTTTAGTGGCAAAATTGTTTGAGCTTTTGTTTGTGTTGCCTTTTCTTTATGGTAAAGAGTTATATTTTTTATGGTGGGGTCTAGCCTTTTTCATGTTGGCTGACTGGTTGCTGTTATGTTGTCAGATTGTAAATATCCATACCTTATTATTGAGTGATCTATCAATTCTTTTCAGGTTGATTTAAATCACAAGTATTAAGAATTTCTCAGTACTTATGAAGATATTTTATTTGTGTTTGTAACGATCACTAATCCTGGTCATTGAGGTCAATTGGAGTTGATGAAGATAAGCAAGTCATGGTGACCTGTCCTGCTTGAATCTCCTCAGGCTCTAGGTTTTATTTTCATTGCGAGGCCTGACTTCATGATGTTAAAGAACATGGACAAGGTTCTGCATACCACACTTGCATCCCCAGCTGATCCTCGTCTCAAGGTACTCACATTGGTCCTCTGAACACTTTTGCATTGGAAAATAGACTGAGATGGCCCCTATCAAGCCATTGCATAAGCATGTCTGGAAGATGACACTTTGCTCCTGGCAACCTCAACAGATCCAAATGCTGCAGAATTTCAGTGACTACCTCCTTGATGTTGAGGAAAAAATGGTTGTGACGGAAGGCAAGGATGATAAAGCCAATGGGGAGAAGCATGAGACAGGCAACACAGTTCCAGTGGCTGCAGGAGCTGGAGATAGTAATATTTGTGGTGGCATTATCCAGTTGCATTGGGACCAAATTCTGGAGAGATGTTTAGACTTGAAAGAGCTAGTGCGGCAAGCTGCCCTCAAGGTTATCTCTTTCCCATGTTTGTGAATTCCTCAGCATCCATGCATATTTTGTCAGAGCCTTCAGTCTGCCCAGGGTCTTAGTGCAAATTTGGATATTTGCATAGCTATATTGCGGTGATCCTTGGATATCCTGTCTGAGATATGTTGGAACCAGAGAGCACCCCGGTTTCAAGGTCATAAGTTCTATCTTTGGTACAGTATGAATTCAAGTGAGCACTAGAGAATGTATTTGGAGAACAGGTGTAGTGTGCAGTGTTCTGAATGCATGATACAGAATTTTTTTCCAAAGGGCCTCAAACAGAGATGCAAGAAGCTGGTCTGTTTGCATGTGTTGCTGTTACAGTAGTCTATTCCATTGCTGAAAACTGGCATTATTTTCCAAGGTTGTTTCAACTTTGACCTAGGATCCTCATTTTAATTTGTTACCAGCTTGAAAACTGTTTTGTTGCTTCAATTTTGTGGATGCAGGTTGTGGAGATTGTTTTGCGGCAGGGGTTGACCCATCCTATTACATGTGTTCCCCAGCTTATAGCAATGGAAGTTGACCAGCTGGAGTTCAACTCAAAGCTTGCGCATCGGTTGTTGATGCAGATGAATGAGAAGTACATGATCTCAGATACCTTGTTTGTGTATTTGCTCCTATCTTCTGTTCTATGCCTTGATTTAGAGGTTGAAAGCAAGAGCTTTGTGGAAAAGAAATCTTCACATGTTGCGTCCCTTGGGTCATTTCTTCTGCACAAAATTTCGGGAGGTTAACAGAAGCATCGAGGATCTCTTCATATGGCCACTATCATCACTCAAGGGGTGAACTTGTACCTAATTGTTTTCTTGCAATTTTTGATGACTGCAGGTATCCTTCATTTTTTGAGAACCGGTTAGGTGATGGGCTGCATCTTTCATTCATATTCATTCAATCAGGGGCAGCAAACTCTGTTCAAGGAGCCAGTCCTGCAAATCCCATTGCCAGTAAACCTACAGAACATAAGAGCCCTGCTGCTTTTGCTAAGGCAGGAATATCCCGTATTTACAAACTCATCCGAGGCAGCCGGAATTCTCGAAGCAAGTTTATGTCCTCAATTATTCGCAAGTTTGATTTTGGGCAATCTGGCATACAGGCTATTTCTTTCCTACTGTGAGTATCTATGTGCAGATGCCTTTGTTGGATGGTTATTGTTATCTTAGATGTGATATTGTCTGCAGGCCTGTGTGGAAGTATGTTGTGCAGTGTCCTTGAAGGCTACAAGCGGAGGAGATTTGAAAGCAAAGATGACAAACATGCTTGCAAATCTTAACATTGTTGGAACTGATAACCGTCTGTCTGTTGACATGTGTTTCAGATACTGTGCAGAGGTACTTGCAGCACTTCCCTTTGGTCTACCAGATGAACCTCTATATGTTGTCTATACCATCAACAGAGTTCTGCAAGTTCGTGGAGGAGAATTGGAAGCCAACATGAAAGCATCCATCAACGATGGAGCCCTGGGTGTTGTAGCCAAGCATGTCCAGGAAATCATGGCAGCTGAGAAGGAGCGAGAAGGGGATGCAGCTTATGATCTTAATGCCACTGCTCAAGAGCCAGAATCAAATTTTAACATGGAAATGGTGGAAGACACTCAAGGGATTCCTGATGATGTACTAGACAAATTAAGAGTACGGCTTCACTTGTTTTTGTCAGGTTTTTTTTTCCATATGTGCATGATTCACCTGGTCCTTATTCTCAAGGTTTTTTATTTCAGTTATATGCTGCTGTTTAAATCTTTGTCAGATTAATGAACTTTGCAGATGTGTATACTAATGTCCACCGTGTATCTCTTATGGGTTTTCCAATCCTACTGTTCTGTTCTTACTGTCTATTCATGTTTTCACTAGGGTCTGCTGATCTCCTTAGGGAGCTGGACATTACATGTTGGTTGATTGAAGGAATGCTCATCACAAAGAGGAGCATGAGGTATTAAGTGTTTCGATGCTGGTCACCACAGGGTTATTGCAGTGCAGCTATGTCATTAGCTTTGCTGCTTCGTTTGAAACGGCACTTGAAGATTGTTTACAACCTGAATGATGCACGTTGTCAGGTGATTGCTGGGTACCTCACTGGTAAAAGTTAGAGATTGTAATGACAATTGCCTTACATGGACATGCAGCCTTGTTCACTCTAGCCTAGGACTTTTACTGTATGGTGGCTAGTAGATATACATGGTGGCAAGAAATGGTTGGTGGAAATTTTTTTTTCCTCAAGTAGCACTTTGTTGCTCTATGATCACATTGAGGAGTAGCTTCCTTAGTGGAAATATTTTGAACTGTGGTCCTTGGTACAGGCTTTTCAACCAAATGAAGCAATCAAGCCTGGGGACATGCTCACAAAGAGGGAAACTAAGGAATTTAGCACCAAGGAGTTGCCTATTGAGACCCCAATAACAGTCCGGCAGATGCTACAACAATATCAGGTAACAATTTGTTCTCTGTTACTCTTTACCATTATATGCTTACTGTAATGGATTCAGCAAGGCAGGCATACAAGGCAAAGATTGTCAATTGAGGTGAGGTTTATGAAGTTAGTTGAGTCACCTCTACCAACTGAATGGAGTTTTAGAAGTAACTTCTGTTAATGTGTGGTATGTTTGCAGGCATTTAAACGTCTACTAAAAGAAGATAGTGTGGACTATGCAACCTATACTGCAAACATCCCTACAAAGAAACGAGCAGGTCGTGCACAGACTGCTCATGGAGACACCACTGCTGATGCAACCCATGCCAATGCACACACTCCCATCCGAAGTATGCCAAGACGAAAGTCTGTGACTATGGTGGACTATGAAGGTGATTCATGTGAGGATGAGAGTGATGAGGACTGGGGAGATAAAGCAAGAAGGAAGAGTGCACCAGGTGCAGGAGGGTTTGCACGAGGTCGTGGAAGTAAAAAACAATCCTTGTAACATAGTCATCAGAAGACAAAGGTAACACCCCAATTTCTTTTCCAAACACAATAAATGAGCAACTGAAACTATTTTGCAGTGATTGCAAGCCAAATTTTGACTTGTGCAGTGGTGACTGTAAATGTATGCTATTCGCCAAAAAATTCTTGAGAGATACAGAACAGAACTTGATAGATTCATGTGGGGGACGGGAGCAGAGAGATCTGACCATTGAGATACAACAGCTTTATGAAACACCTTGTTTCCACCAGGTCAACTTTCCGGCATGATTGGTACTCTGTTGCTATTTCTGGCTTTTGTATCTCTGGTACAGATCTCCTGTCAAACAAGTTATGTCATACTTCCGTCAGTTGTACCACGTCCTCTATCTAGGCTTGTGTTTGCATTCATCTTTAGTGCTAGCGAACATCATGACCGTGTCTTCTCAAAAACAGAAGTCAGGCTGCAGATGTTGTATAATGATTTGCCAAAGATTTTGAGCAAATTATTATATGCTTATATACACCCACCATTGGCAGCTGATGAAGTCAGTGGATTGGCATTGCAGCTTGTTACTGCTAATTTTGTGATGAAGATGATGGTCTGACACTTTGTGAGTGACTCATAAGGTTATGACTGCACTCATTGTCATATTAACTTCAAATTGTTGTTCTGCAGATTTCTCTACAATTTCATAGATATTTTGGTTCCAACATCTTGCACTAGAGCCCACAAGTCATGCTTGGAGCTGATTCTTGTTCTAGTACTACTTTGCACCTCATACATTCATTTCATTGCATATTCAGGTTTAGAGATTACATTCATGCACAACCGATTTAACAGGGCTTCCAGACACACTTTACAATTCAGAATTTGCTACTGCAACACTGCCACATGCTGAAACTGCAACCTTGAATGGATGTGGACCCTTTGTTTGAGGTACTGAAATCCAAACCCATTTTCTCATACTTGCTCTGATCCAAGGTATAGTTATTTTCTAGATCACCACTTATAAAGGACATGTGAGCATTCAAATCATGAATTGAGGAGTCCTGTGGCATGCCTTTATGTTGTTTGTTTATCAGTGCATAGTGGATGTACTTATTTGTCTCCATTGTTCCATTCTGTTCCTCTCATCTTCTGGCCATTTCTGCCTTCCAATGCCTTCCTTGGTTGCCAATCCAGCCATTGGCAGCTGTGTAATCTACCCTGTTGTTGTGGGAAGAAAATATCATTTTCAATATAGGTTCCATCAGATAGAGCTGTAAAGTTCATTTTAGGTGATCATAGAATGCAGTCAACATGATCAGAATTTGTCCTATGAAACTTGTCATCTCTGACAAGCATGGGATTGTCACAAGTCAATCCATGGGTTCTGATGGTTTTGTAGATCTAAGGTCAAGTTGTATTCAGCAAGCCATGAACTTCTCTGTCTCCTGAAGACCAAGGTTTTCTTCAAGAAATTCCTCCCTCAGAAGCTTTGATCTGTTTTGCTGTGTATGCTTCTCCTTTATTGGAGCCTCTGCTTTTAGGTTTTCAAATTTGATTAAAGTAAGTGTTTGTAGAAACTTGTTTCAGCTTGGTTTTCTGTTACTTGGTGTGATATCTTGTTCTTTATTAGGTCTACAATTCAGTTCTTTTTGTAATCAATGCATACCCAGTAGTAAGTTGTAGTCATGTAATTTTGGTTTTTGGTCCTGCTTCTATTTGTTAAGTCTTTCTGTATAGACACTTAACTGTCTTCTCACTTACCTTTAGATGAGCCAACAGAAACACATTACACTACACTTGTTGTTAAGAGCTGATGAATTCCATGGCTTAATGGCTGGCTGATGTTAAGTTAGGGTTTGTTGAATCATCTTGCAACTGCTGCTAACCATACTTTTTGTAAGACTGCCCTTGCACAGATTGGAACTGGGCCTTTTCTCCTTGTTTCACCAGTGGTGCTTCAAGGATATGTTCAGGGTGCAGGAGGCCTCCAACCAATATCTTGTATGTCAGGCTCTTGTTAGGCTTGGATGCTTAGCTTTGCTTTGCTTATACAGGGGGCAAGCTGAAATATGAAGCTTAGTCTCACAAGCTTGCTGCAGATTGAATGAGAGGATGTCAATAACATTCTGTAATTCACCTATCTCTTGATTGCTAACAGGCAATTGTGACTGAGTCTTCCTGTTGGTTCCAGAAATGACACAAACTCAGGATGCAGATTTCAGTATTATTGTTTGCCCTGAGTTTAGACTTGATATTATTATGTACTCACTGACACCCACTGTCAGGAGCTGATGAAGTCATTGGGAAAGTAATGGCAGCTAGTCACTGTCACTGCCACCGCCATTCATGATGGAGGCAATGGTCTGATACTGTTGTAAGGGTATGATGCACTCATTTGTTGTGTTTGTTTTGGTTTGCCAGAACTGATACATGGGTCTCATCTTCAAAGTGTTTTTTTCTGGAGTTTCCTCTACAATCTCAATGGTACTCTTCTTCTTGTTTCCCTCTTGTTTCCTTTCTGTTATGCGTCCGATTGCCATAATATTTGAATTGGTTTCTGAATAAGCTCATTCATTCATTACTATAGATGTAGGTGTGGAGTTTATACTAGTGGTTTACATTCTTCATCCTGTGAAATAATGTCAAGGCTTTTACTCAATCTGGTTGGAAAAAATCTTAGTGGTCTGTCTTCATTTCAAATCCCTTTTGCATTTTGTAGAGAAGTCAGCCAATTGCAGCTGCCGAACTTTGATATATAATACTTATCTACACATATATTATCACTATTGTTTACTGTGAGTTGCAGATGATAGTTGCATTTCATGTGATGTCTGGAGCACTTTGAATTATCCAATCAATATGTTTGGCAGTGAGGCATTTAGATCTGTTATTTAGTTTTTTACTGTTTGGGGACTTCCTTCATGAATTGAAGTTTCAGACAGCTTCTACCAAGAACTAGTCATGCTCGTGCAGATAGTGTCTGTTTTCATTTCTTCTTTTCTCCTCTGTTCAGAAGATCCAAGGGGATTCTATATTCAAGAGGCGCCGAACTTAGAACCCTAAATTGCATTAAAGAGATGGGTTTCAAATTATGACCAAGCAGGGGAAGATATTGAAGAAACAAACCTGGAATCATTGTGGGACAGAAAGGCATTTGGAAAATCATTGTGAATCCAAATCCTTCTTCTGAGGATGGTGTGGAATTATTTGGCTATGAAGCGTTCTGGCATGGATGAACGTGTGTTAGTTTTCACACTTTCAGGATTTTTTCAAAACAAGAAGAAAGTGTGAAAGCTTTTAGTTAGTTGCATTTTCATAATGCTCTTCCTAGACTTAAAATGGCAATTTAAACTAGTCTATGAAAGAAAAGCTTCCTTGGCTTCCTCTTCAAAGCTTATTTTAGATCAAAATAGAGGTTTTTTTTCTTTTAAATTTTCTTTTTATTAAAGTAACATTTAAAGTCTTTGCCTTAGGAATTTTCAAAATGATCATTTCAAATGTTGCTTAATCCTAAGTGGGGAGTTAAAAAAAAATTAAAATCTTTGCTTCCTCTTCTAAATTTTTTGCTTCAAAGTTCTTTCTTGGGTTTTTATTTTCTTCTTTCTTTTATGGTTTTTCATTTCTTGTTGTTCCCTTTATTTATTTATGGATTTCTATTTCTCAGTGTTCCTTTTTTCTTTTCTTTTTTTTTTTGCTTTTTTGTGGTTTTCCATTTTTTGTTGTTCCTCTTTTTCTTTTCTTTTTATGGTTTCCATTTCTCGTTTTTCCC
>Ga0209611_10002756_pt1 | contig 30757 bp, 28 predicted proteins | sample S1TSphgellanicum_3_FD_187693 | JGI IMG/M metagenome (GOLD analysis project Ga0209611, IMG submission 187693) | Host-associated microbial communities from peat moss isolated from Minnesota, USA - S1T2_Fc - Sphagnum magellanicum MG (SPAdes) (version 2) | ecosystem: Host-associated > Plants > Peat... | reverse complement strand
TCGGCGATGTCGACGGCAACACGTCGCGGATCGTGGCCGCGGCGATTGCCGCGCGCGAAGAACATCGCGCGGATGTGGTGCTATTGCCGGAACTCGCGGTGTCGGGCTACCCGCCGGAGGATTTGCTTTTCCATTCGGGGATGCGCCTGCAGGTGGCGCGCTCGCTCGAGCGATTGAAGCAAGAGGTTCGGGGCATCACGCTGATCGCGGGATACCCGGAGTACGACGGGACGAAGATTTACAATTCGGCCATCGTGATTCGCGATGGAGTGGTACTCGCCAATCATCGCAAGGCTTGCCTCCCGAATTATCGCGTGTTCGATGAGAAGCGCTATTTCACGCCCGGCACGGAACCGACCATCGTCGAGATCAACGGCGCGAAGGCGGGCATCCTGGTGTGCGAGGATGTTTGGGACCCAAAGCCCGCGCGCCAGGCGCGCAAGGCCGGCGCACAGGTGCTCCTGGTCATCAACGCTTCTCCTTACGAAGTCGACAAGCAAATCCAGCGAGAGCAGCAGGTCGGCCGTGCGCGCGTGGGCGAGGCCAAGATTCCATTGGTGTTCGTCAATCTGATCGGCGGACAGGACGAATTGGTGTTTGACGGCAATTCCTTCGTCATGGATGCGCACGGGGAAGTGACCATGCGGGCGCCGGCGTTTACCGAAGGCATGTACGTGGTGGACCTCGTGGTCGAACCGTCCGGGGTCGTGAGGCCCGTCCCCGGCGACATCGTGCCGCTGCAGGGCCAAGAAGAAAGCGTCTACGGGGCGCTCGTGCAGGGCACGCGCGACTATGTCGACAAGCATCGCTTTCCGGGGGTGGTCTTGGGCCTGTCCGGGGGTGTCGATTCGGCGCTGACCTTGGTGATTGCGGTGGATGCCCTCGGTGCTGACCGTGTGCACTCGGTGGCGATGCCCTCGCGCTATACCTCGCAAATGAGCAAGGACGATGCGGCGCTGCAGGCGCGGCAGCTCAAGGTCAAGCACAGCGAGATATCGATTGAAGGCATGTTCGAAGCGACGCTCGCCGCCTTGAAAGACGAATTCGTTGGTCGGCCGCCCGATACGGCGGAGGAGAACATTCAATCGCGCTGCCGCGGCGTATTGCTCATGGGCATTTCCAACAAGACCGGCAAGATGTTGCTCACCACGGGCAACAAGAGCGAGATGGCGGTGGGCTATGCCACGCTTTACGGCGACATGGCGGGCGGCTTCGCCCCCATCAAGGATTGCAGCAAGTTATTGGTGTATCGGCTGTGCGCCTGGCGCAACGCCCAATCGCCGGTGATACCGCACCGGGTCATCGAGCGGCCGCCCTCGGCGGAACTGCGCCATGAACAAAAGGACACCGACAGCCTGCCGCCGTATGAGGTTCTCGACCCGATCCTCGAGGCATTCATCGAGGACGATTTGTCCGTGGATCAGATCACCGCTCGAGGCTTCGATCGCGCCACCGTGGGACGCATTCTGGATCTCGTAAAGCGCAACGAATACAAGCGCCGTCAAGCGCCGCCCGGCGTGCGCGTGAGCGGCCGTGCCTTCGGGCGCGATTGGCGTTATCCGATTACCAGCGGGTACAAGTCTCGGTAGCTCCTATAATCCATTGCCCACACCGCGGATTTCCTCAAACGCTCTGGAACTGGCGAGTTTCCCTGTTAACTGGATCTTGGCGCTAAAGTATTTGCCAGCGCGTATGCCAGGTTGTTCAACAAATCGGAACATGAGCCGGATATCAGGGCACAACGCCGATTTCTAGTGGAGCAGCTATTCCAACGGTAGCTAGGCTTTGACATACAATCGACATACAAAGTATAATGAGAGCCATGCCGGTTCTCACTGTACGTCTCACTGCCGACGAAGAAAAGCTCCTCGCCCGCCGATCGCGCAAGGCAGGGATGAAGAAGGCAACCTATGTTCGTCACCTCATTCGCGAAGAACCGTTCGTTACCAGTAGTGACGTGCTGATTGACGCGGCACAGCGTATTGGCGACCAACGATTGCGCATTGCGCGCAAATGAGAAAATGCCTGCTCGATTCTTCGTTCTTGATCGATCTATTAAACGAATTGGCTGCCGGGGAGACCGGATCCGCGCTAACTTGGCTGCAGCGTAACGAGTCGGCCAGACTCTGGATCACGCCTGTGACGATGGCTGAAGTTCTCGAGGGTGCAGACGACGCGGAGTCGGTTAGGGCGTATCTGGGTCGATTCTCCTGGCAGGGAATTCATCGAGTGCATGCCGATAAGGTGGCATTACGCCAAAGACGTTCCGCTAATCGTTTGGGTGAAAACGATGCGTGGCAGCTCGCGATCGCTGAGCAGATGGATGCCGATATCGTGGGCCACGATCCAGATGCGTTCCAGCGGCTCGGTGCCCGATACGAGGACCATCGCGCAGCGGTTTAGAAAATGTTCCACCAATGCCGCTTCGGCATGATGTCCTTGGTGTCGCCGGGGTAGTTCGCGGCGTAGACGCGTTCGGCGTCGGCGGCCAGGTCGGTCATCTTGAGGGCGCGGTAGGCGTCGACCATGACTTTGAGGGAGCCCTTGACGGCGGGGGCGCCGTCGTAGTTTTCGACGCAGAACTTGGCGCGGTTGAGCGCGCCCACGTAGGCGCCGCGGCGCATGTAGTAGAGCGCGACATGCAACTCGAAATCGGCGAGGCGGTTGCGCAGGAAGATCATGCGCTGGCGCGAATCGGTGGCGTATTCGCTGTGCGGGTATTTGTCGATCAGCTGCTGGAAGGCCTCGTAGGACTTGCGGGCGTTGACGGGCGGGCGCTGCGATAGATCGACGTTCAACTTGCGCTCGAGCCAATTCGATTGGCGCTCGAAATAGACCAGACCCTTCATGTAGTAGGCGTAGTCGACGCGGGGGTTGGTCGGATTCTCGCGAATGAAGGTGTCGGCGGCGTCGATCGCGGGGTCCACCTGGCGGGACTTGTAATAGGCGTAGATCAGGTCGAGCTGGGCCTGGCGCGCGGGTTCGCTGAACGGAAAGCGGGATTGCAGTGACTCGAGTTGCTTGATCGCTTCCCCGTAGCTGGAATTCTTCATCGCCTTCTGCGCGCGGGCATAGATCACTTCGGGGCCGGACTTGGCATCGTCGGCGCGGTGATTGCGGCAGCCGGTGGCGAAGAGGGTGACGCCGACGGCGATCAGCAATACGCGGCTCGAGAGGACAAGATCACGCAGTCTCACAGGCAATTCCTTACAATGGGGACCGACGTCCGACAGGCTCCTAGAAAGCGCGGCAGTATACCCGATGCCTCGCCGCTAGCTTCGAGTGCCCCCATGACCGCAGAGTTCCACGTGATCGATCTCGAAATACCCGCGGAAATGGCGGGCCAGCGGCTCGACAGTGCGCTGGCGCGGCTCATGCCCGAGCATTCGCGAACACGGATCAAGGGCTGGATCGACGCGGGCGCAGTGCAGGTTCGGGGGCGGGCGTGCAAGCCCCGCGACCTGGTGGAAGGCGGCGCGCGTGTGCGAGTGCAAATGCGGCTCGAAACGGCACAGCCCGACGTGCTGCCGGAGGCTATTGCCTTGAACGTGGTGCACGAAGATGCGGATGTGATCGTGATCGACAAACCGGCGGGATTGGTGGTGCATCCGGGGGCGGGCAATCCCCGGCATACGCTGCAAAATGCGCTGCTCGGATTCGATCCGTCGTTGGCGGCGATCCCGCGGGCGGGCCTGATCCATCGGCTGGACAAGGATACGAGCGGCTTGTTGGTGGTGGCGCGCACGCCCGAGGCGCAGACCTCGCTGAGCCGCCAGCTCCTGGCGCGCACGATGTCGCGTGAATATGTCGCGGTGTGCGTGGGGGTGATGACGGGCGGCGGGACGGTCGATGAGCCCATCGGGCGGCATCGCGGCGATCGCCTCAAGATGGCGATCCGCGCGTCGGGCCGGCCGGCGGTCACTCATTATCGGGTGCTCGAGCGCTTTCGCGCGCACACCGAGCTGCGCGTCCAATTGGACACGGGCCGTACCCATCAGATTCGGCTGCATTTGTCGCACATCAAGTACCCAATCGTCGGGGACCCGGTGTACGGCGGGCGGTTTGGGCTGCCGCGCGGGGCGACGCCGGAACTCATCGAGGCCTTGCGTGGCTTCAAGCGCCAGGCCTTGCATGCGGGGGCGCTCGGCTTCGAGCATCCGCGCACGGGCAGGCCGTTGACCTTCAAGGCCGGGGTGCCGGCGGACCTCGCGCAATTGCTGAAGGTATTGCGCCAGGACGCGAGCGCGGCGGCGGCCGACGCGGCCCAGAATGGCTCGGCCAAGCGGGCGCGGGCGCGGTGAGAGTGTCGCGGTGAGTGTCTCGTGGGTCCAGCCCGATTGGCCGGCGCCCGTTGGAGTCCGGGCGGTTTCGACGTGGCGGACTGGCGGGGTGAGCGTGGCGCCCTATGCGTCGCTCAATCTTGGGGGGCATGTGGGGGATCTCCCTGAGGCGGTGGCCGAGAATCGGCGGCGGTTGGCGGTGGCGGTGGGCTTGCCGGCGGAGCCGGTGTGGTTGGCCCAAGTGCACGGTACCGAGGTCGCGGACCTCGACGCTGAGCGTCCCTTGGGGCCGGCGGATGCGGCGTTCACGCGGCGCCCTGGACGGGTGTGCGCGATTCTCACGGCCGACTGCGCCCCCATTCTTTTGGCCACGGAGTGCGGCGACGTGGTGGGCGCGGCGCACGCGGGGTGGCGGGGACTCGCCGCCGGGGTGATCGAGGCGACGGTGCGGGCGATGGCGGTGCCGCCGCAGAGCCTATTGGCGTGGATGGGACCGGCCATTGGGCCGCGGCACTTCGAAGTAGGAGGGGAGGTGCGGGAGGCGTTCCTCAGGGGCGATGCGGGGGCGGAGGGGGCGTTCGTCGCGAACGAGCGCGGTCGGTATCTGGCGGATCTCGGGGTGTTGGTGCGTCGCCGCCTGGCCGTGCTCGGAGTCGGCCGTATCTACGGCGGGGGTGAGTGCACCTTTGCGGCCACGGAGCGGTATTTCTCGCATCGGCGCGAGGGGGTGACGGGGCGGCAGGCGACGTTGATTTGGCGGGAGTAGTGTGCGGCGCGGCGCCATGATTTGCCGGGCGCTTCACTCGCGCAGACCCTAATCGCTAGAGCAAGTCGTCCAGAACCAGGCGCCTAAGGGGGTAAAGCCCGTTGAATTGACCGGGGCGCACCCCCACGTAGTGCCCATTCAGAGCGCTTTCTCAAGGGCATTTTATGCGAATGGACAAGCTGACCACCAAATTTCAGGCGGCTCTCGCCGACGCGCAGTCGCTCGCCGTGGGGCGTGACAATCAGTACATCGAGCCGGTGCACTTGATGACGGCGCTGCTCGACCAACAGGGCGGCACTGCGCGGCCTTTGCTCGAGAAGGCGGGTGCTCAAGTGGCCAAGCTGCGGTCGGACCTTGCCGGGGCGATGGAGCGCATTGCGAAAGTCGAGGGTTCGGGCGGTGAGGTGCTGCTCGGCAACGATCTCGGCAAGCTCTTGAATGTGACGGACAAGCTGGCGCAAAAGCGCGGCGATCAATTCATCTCGAGCGAGTTGTTCGTGCTCGCGGCCTGCGAGGACCGTGGCGAGTTGGGGCGGCTGTTGAAGGCCAACGGGGTGGCGCGCGCCGCGGTGGAGACGGCGATCGAGGAGGTGCGGGGCGGCGCCAAAGTGGACGACGCCGGTGCCGAGGAGAATCGCAAGGCGCTGGAGAAATACAGCATCGATCTCACCGAGCGGGCGACCGCCGGCAAGCTCGATCCGGTGATCGGGCGCGACGATGAGATTCGCCGCACCATCCAGGTGCTGCAGCGTCGCACCAAGAACAATCCGGTGCTGATCGGCGAGCCGGGCGTCGGCAAGACGGCGATCGTCGAGGGCCTGGCGCAGCGCATCGTCAACGGCGAGGTGCCGGAGGGGCTGCGCAATAAACGCATTCTGGCGCTCGACATGGGCGCGCTCATCGCCGGTGCGAAATTCCGCGGTGAGTTCGAGGAGCGGCTGAAAGCGGTGTTGAACGATCTCGCGAAGCAGGAAGGCCAGGTGATTCTGTTCATCGATGAGCTGCACACCATGGTGGGCGCGGGCAAGGCCGAGGGCGCGATGGATGCGGGCAATATGCTGAAGCCGGCGCTCGCGCGCGGCGAATTGCACTGCGTCGGGGCGACCACGCTCGACGAGTATCGCAAGTACATCGAGAAGGATGCGGCGCTGGAGCGGCGTTTCCAAAAGGTGCTGGTCGATGAGCCGACGGTGGAGGACACGATCGCGATCCTGCGCGGCTTGAAAGAGCGCTACGAAGTGCATCATGGCGTCGAGATCACGGACCCCGCCATCGTGGCGGCGGCGACGCTGTCGCATCGGTATATCTCGGATCGGCAGCTGCCCGACAAGGCGATCGACTTGATCGATGAGGCGGGCTCGCTGATCCGCATGGAGATCGATTCGAAGCCGGAGGCGCTCGACAAACTGGACCGGCGCATCATTCAGCTGAAGATCGAGCGCGAGGCGCTCAAGAAGGAGACCGACGAGGCTTCGCGCAAGCGCATGAGCATTCTGGAAGAGTCCTTGAAGGGCCTGGAGAAGGAGTACTCGGATCTCGAGGAGGTGTGGAAGGCGGAGAAGGCCTCGGTGCAGGGTGCGGCGCACATCAAGGAGGAGCTGGAGCGGGCGCGGCAGGATCTCGATGCGGCGCGGCGGGCGCAGGATTTGGCGCGCATGTCGGAGCTGCAATATGGGCGGATCCCAGCCCTCGAGCAGAAGCTCGCGGAGGCTTTGCAGATCGAGCAGAAGCCGAATCAGCTGTTGCGCAATTCGGTCACCGAGGTGGAGATCGCGGAGATCGTGTCGAAGTGGACCGGCATTCCGGTGTCGCGCATGCTCGAGGGGGAGCGCGACAAGCTGCTCCGCATGGAGGAGGTCCTCGGCAAGCGGGTGGTGGGCCAGCAGGAGGCGGTCAAAGCGGTGGCGGACGCGATCCGTCGCACGCGGGCGGGGCTCTCGGACCCGCATCGGCCGAGCGGCTCCTTCATGTTCTTGGGGCCCACGGGCGTCGGCAAGACCGAGCTGTGCAAGGCGTTGGCGGAGTTCATGTTCGACACCGAGGATGCGCTGGTGCGCATCGACATGTCGGAGTTCATGGAGAAGCATTCGGTGGCGCGGCTGATAGGCGCGCCGCCGGGCTATGTGGGCTACGAGGAGGGTGGGTACCTTACCGAGGCGGTGCGCCGGCGGCCGTACTGCGTCGTGTTGCTGGATGAAATCGAGAAGGCGCACCCTGATGTATTCAATGTGCTGCTGCAGGTGTTGGACGACGGGCGGCTCACGGATGGCCAGGGGCGGACGGTGGATTTTCGCAATTGCGTGGTGATCATGACCTCGAACTTGGGTTCGCAGGTGATCCAGGAACTGTCGGGCGAAGCCAATTATGCCAAGATGAAGGAGGCGGTGATGCAGGTGGTGACCCAGCATTTCCGGCCGGAATTCATCAATCGGGTGGATGACATCGTGGTGTTTCATTCGCTCGGCCGCGAGCAAATCCGGTCGATCGTCGATATCCAGTTGGGACGGCTGCGCCAGCGCCTGGCGGAGCGCGACATCACGTTGCGGCTCGACGATGATGCGCGCGACAAGATCGGCGAGGCGGGCTTCGACACGGTGTACGGGGCGCGGCCGCTGAAGCGCGCCATTCAAGCGCAGATCGAGAATCCCTTGGCGCAGCAGATTCTGCGCGGGGAGTTCATCCCGGGGGACCGGGTGGTCGCGAAGCTGAAGCGCGATGCGTTGGTGTTCGAGAAGGAGCGGCTGCATTGACAAGAGCGCGCTTCGCTATACTCCCGTGCGCTCGCGCGTTGCGACGCCTCCCCGGCTGACGCGAAGGCCAGGTCCGACGCGAAGCCGAGGCCGATTTTAGGGAAGGGATCGCTAAGAATTAGAGGATTGACATGCCTTTTTACGAGTATCAGTGCAAGAGTTGTGGCCACACGCTGGAGGCCATGCAGAAGATCACCGATTCGCCGCTGAAGAAGTGCCCGGATTGCGGCAAGTCGCAGCTGCAGCGCTTGATGTCGGCGCCGGTGTTTCGGTTGAAGGGCGGCGGTTGGTACGAGACCGATTTCAAAGGGGATCAGGACCACAAGCGCAATCTCGCGGATCGGCCGGAGGCGGATGCGCCGAAGGATGAGGCCAAGGAGTCGGGTAAGGACGCTGCGAAAGATGGGGCGGCTGGTTCTGAGGCGAAGGGCAAGGAAGGCAAGGCTGCGGACGCGACTGCGGGAAAGGAGTCGGCGACGAAGGACAAGGCGGCCGACAAGCCGGCGGCGAAGGCGCCTGTGGAAGCTACCCGGAAGAGCGCCTCGTCGGGGTCGTCGGGCGCGGGGTCGAGTTCAGCGCGGGGTCGCACGGGCTCGGGCGGCGCCGGAGGTAAAGCGCCGGCGAAACGACCCGCGAAGAAGCCGGTGCGCAAGCCCGTGGCCAAGACGAAGCGGCGCGGCTGATGCGGACTCATTATTGCGGGCAGGTGAATGAGTCATTGATTGGCGAGACCGTGACGGTGGCGGGGTGGGCCCAGCGGCGGCGTGACCACGGCGGGGTGATCTTCGTCGATTTGCGGGATCGCGAGGGGCTGTTGCAGATCGTATTCGATCCGGACACGGCGGCGGTGTTCGCGATGGCCGAGCGCGTGCGCAATGAGTTCGTGCTCAAGGTGACCGGCAAGGTGCGCGCGCGGCCGCCGGGGACCGCAAACGCCCAGTTGAAGTCGGGCCAGGTCGAGGTGCTGTGCCAGGACCTCGAGATCCTCAATCGGTCCGAACCGCTGCCCTTTCAGCTCGATGAGCAGGTGAGCGAGGAGGTGCGGCTGCGTTTCCGGTACCTCGATTTGCGGCGCGAGGAGATGCGCGAGCGATTCTTGCTGCGGCACCGGATCACGCGCGCGATGCGGCAGTATCTCGATGAGGCGGGGTTCATCGACATCGAAACGCCGATGCTGTCGAAGGCGACGCCGGAGGGCGCGCGGGATTACCTGGTGCCGAGCCGCACGCATCCGGGAAAGTTTTTCGCGTTGCCGCAATCGCCGCAGATCTACAAGCAACTCTTGATGATCTCGGGGTTCGACCGCTATTACCAAATCGTGCGCTGCTTTCGCGACGAGGACTTGCGCGCGGATCGGCAGCCGGAATTCACGCAGCTCGATATCGAGACGTCGTTTCTCGACCAGGCGCAGATCCAGGAATTGATGGAAGGGTTGGTGCGCCAGTTGTTCAAACAGGTGCTCGACGTCGACCTGCCGAATCCGATTCCGCGGATGAGCTATGCCGAGGCGATGCGCCGCTACGGGTCGGACAAGCCGGATTTGCGGGTGCCGCTCGAATTGGTGGATGTGGCCGATCTGGTCAAGGGCTGCGACTTCAAGGTATTCGCGGGACCGGCGGCGGATCCGCGCGGCCGCGTCGCGGCGCTGTGTGTGCCGCAGGGCGGCAAGCTCAGCCGCAAGGAGATCGACGACTACACGGCGTTCGTCGCGCGCTATGGGGCGAAGGGCTTGGCGTACGTCAAGGTGAACGAACTCGCCAAGGGCCGTGAGGGTTTGCAGTCGCCGATCTTGAAGTTCTTGAGCGATGAGGCGGTGAGCGGCATCTTGCAACGCACGGGCGCGGCGGACGGCGACCTTATCTTCTTCGGCGCCGATACGGGCAAGGTGGTGAGCGACGCGTTGGGGGCGCTGCGCCTCAAGGTCGGTCAGGACTTGAAGTTGGTCGCGGCGGGTTGGCGGCCGCTATGGGTGGTGGATTTCCCGATGTTCGAATGGGACGCGGACGCGAAACGCTGGCAGGCCATGCATCATCCGTTCACCAGTCCGGCGAACTTGGATTACGCGGCGTTGGCCGCGAGTCCGGGCGATGCCATCGCCAAAGCCTATGACATTGTCCTGAACGGCTCGGAAATCGGCGGCGGCTCGGTGCGTATTCACAACCAGGAATTGCAATCCGTGGTGTTCGATCTGCTCGGGATTTCGCCCGAGGAGGCGCGGGTGAAATTTGGATTCTTGCTGGATGCCCTGAAGTTCGGCGCGCCGCCGCACGGCGGGATCGCCTTCGGGCTCGATCGCCTGGCCATGTTGATGGCGGGCGCGGACAGCATTCGCGACGTCATCGCGTTCCCGAAGACGCAAACGGCGGCGGACCTCTTGATGGATGCGCCGACCGAAGTCAGCGAGGCGCAGCTCAAGGAGCTGCACATTCGCGTGCGGGCTGCCCCGAAGATCGAGTGAGCGACCCCGCTCTCGCGCCGGTTCCGAAGTACCGACGGCCCGAGTCCGTCTTGATCGTGGTGTATACGGAGGGCGGCGAGTTCTTGCTGCTGGAACGGCGCAGGCCGGCGGGTTTCTGGCAGTCGGTGACGGGGAGCCTGGAGTGGGGCGAGTTTGCGGATGATGCCGCGCGGCGCGAAGTCGTGGAGGAAACGGGCATCACGCAGGGCGTGCTCGTCAATCTGCAATGGACGCAGGTCTACGACATCATGCCATCGTTCGGCAAGGTGTATGCGCCTGGGATCACGCGCAATCTCGAGCATAGTTTCTCGTTACGGTTGCCGCAGCGCGTGCCGGTGACTTTGAGCCCGTCGGAACACCTGCAATACCGCTGGGTGTCGGGGCTCGAGGCGGCGGATACGGTGTCCTCGAGCACGAACCGGGCGGTCATCGAGGAGTTACGTCTCGGGCTGGCGCATTGAGCACGGATCGGTGAGCACGGATTGGTGAGCACGCATCGGTGAGCACGGTGGTGGTCTATGTGCACGGGCTGTGGCTCAGCGGCCGCGAGGGCGCGTGGCTGCGGCGGCGCTTGGCGCAGGACCTTGGCGCGGAGACGGTGGCGTTTTCGTATCCGTCGGTGGTGGCGGATGCGGGTGCGAATGCGCGGGCGCTTGGGCGGTTTCTCGGTGGGATCCGGGCGGAGACGGTGCACCTCGTCGGGCATAGTTTGGGCGGGTTGGTGATTTTGAGATTCTTCGAGGAGCGGGCGCTGTTCGAGGCGGGCGCTGCGGCGGCGCGCTTGCCGCCCGGGCGGGTCGTGCTGCTGGGCGCGCCTGCTCGGGGTAGTCGCGCGGCGCGCGGGCTGACCCGATTGCCGTTCGGTAAGAGGATCTTGGGTTCGAGTGCCGGGGAGGAGTTGCTGGTGCCGCGGGAGCGGGCGTGGAAGGGCGGTCGCGAGTTGGGCGTGATAGCCGGGGACTTCAGGGTTGGGCTGGGTCGCTTGGTCGGTACGGGCGCGGAGCCGAGCGATGGCACGGTGTTGGTGGAGGAAACGCGCGTCGACGGCGCGAAGGATCAGTTGGTGATGCGGGTGAGCCACTCGGGGATGCTCATCTCGGGGGCGGTGGCGCGGCAGGCGGGGGTGTTTTTGAGGACGGGGCGGTTTGAGCGGGGATGAATAGAGCGTCGACACCCTCACCGTGCGAGGAAATTCTAGGGCGCTTCGCCGCGATCGAGTTGCTGCAAACGGAATAGCACGTCGAGGGCTTCGCGTGGGCTCAGGGAGTTCGGGTCGAGCGCGCGCAGGGCTGCGAGTGCCGCGGGTGTCGGCGGAGGTGCGTGCGCAGGCGCATGGACAGGCGCTTGCGTATGGAGAGGCACTGGCGTCGCAACGGGCGGGGCCGTGGGTGACGCGGGGAATAGCGGAAGCTCGGCTTGCGGCGAGGTATTGGTGCGCAAGGCGTCGCGCTCGCGCTCGAGTTCGTTCAGGTAGCGGCGCGCCTGCGCCGTCACCGACTTGGGAATGCCGGCGAGAGCGGCGACTTGCAGTCCGTAGCTCTGGTTCGCTGGACCCTCCTTGACGCTGTGCAGGAATATCAAGCGGTCCCCGTGTTCGACGGCTTCGACGTGCACGTTGACCACTCCGGGCGTTTCGCCGGCGAGACTGGTGAGTTCGAAATAGTGCGTGGCGAACAAGGTGAAGGCGCGGAGCTTGGCGGCGATGAACGCGGCGCAGGCCCAGGCGAGGGATAAGCCGTCGAAAGTACTCGTGCCGCGGCCCACTTCGTCCATGAGCACGAGACTCTTGTCGGTGGCGTTGTTGAGAATGTTCGCGGTCTCGGTCATTTCCAGCATGAAAGTCGAGCGGCCGCCGGCGAGATCGTCGGAGGCGCCGATGCGCGTAAAGATTCGGTCCATCGGTCCGACGACGACGCGCCGCGCCGGCACGTAGCAGCCGATGTGCGCGAGGATCACGATGAGCGCGGTCTGGCGCATGTAGGTGCTCTTGCCGCCCATATTGGGGCCGGTGATGATCAGCATCCGGCGCGAATCATCGAAGCGCAGGTCGTTGGGTACGAAGGGTTCGCGACCGGCGCGTTCGACCACGGGATGGCGCCCGCTGTCGATCAGTAGCATGGGCTCGTTCACCAATTCCGGGCGCGCGCAATCGAGGGTCGTGGCGCGTTCCGCGAAACAGGTCAGTACGTCGATTTGGGCTATGGCGACGGAGGCCGCCTGCAGATCGGGTAGGCGAAGGGTCAGGTGGTCGAGCAGTTCTTCATACAGGGTCTTTTCGCGCGCCAACGCTCGGTCGCGTGCCCCGAGCACCTTGTCTTCGAAGGACTTCAATTCGGGCATGATGAAGCGTTCGGCGGATTTCACCGTCTGGCGGCGCAGATAGTCGGGCGGAACTCCGTCCGCTTGACTGCGGCTCACCTCGATGAAAAAGCCCTGTACTCGATTGAAGCCTAATTTCAGGCTGGACAGGCCGGTTCGCTCGCGCTCTCGTCGCTCGAGGTCGACCAGGAATTGTTCGGTGTTGCTGCCTAGCATGCGGAGCTCATCGAGTTCGGCGTCGTAGCCGGCGGCGATCACGCCGCCATCGCGCAAGAAATGCGGCGGTGAGTCGACGATGGCTCTTGCGAGAAGGGCGTGGTCTTGTTTGAAGCTGGCGCTGTCGCGGTTGCCGCCGTTGCCGTTGCCGTTGCCGTTGGCGTTGCCGTGGCTTTCGCCGTTGCCGCTGCTATTGCCGCTGCTGTTGCCGTCGGCGCGGCGGCTCAACTCGTTGGCGAGCTGTTGCAGCAAGGGGGATTGGGCGGCATCGAGCGAGTGATGCAACTGCGGCAGAACGGCGAGTGCGGCGCGGAGCTGAGTCAGATCTCGAGGTCTTGCGGAACGCAGGGCGATCCTGGCGAGGATTCTTTCGAGGTCGCCGATGGCTTTCAAGGAGTCGCCGACCGCGCCATGTTGGGCGGCCTCGATCAGGGTCGCGACGGCGTCGTAACGTTCTCGCAAGGTGTCGTGATCCCGCAGCGGGCGGTGCATCCAGCGGCGCAGCATGCGCGCGCCCATGGCGGTTGCCGTGCGATCGAAGACACCGGCCAGCGTCATCTCGGGTTTGCCCGCGAGGCTCTCATCGAGTTCCAGATTGCGACGAGTGGCCGGGTCCATGATCAGCGCGGCGTCGCGTTCCTCGGTCGTAATGGCCAAGAGGTGCGGCACCGCCGATTTTTGCGTCTCGCGGACGTAGGCGAGCAACGCGCCGGCGGCGGCGATGGCGAGCGGCTTGTCGGCGCAACCGAAGCCCGCGAGATCTCGGGTGTGGAATTGTTCGGTGAGCGCACGCATCGCGGAGTCGGTGTCGAAATGCCATGGCGGCCGCAGTCGCCAGGGGCGCTCCTGCCCCACCGTTGAAGGCGTCGGCGGGGCGAGCTCCGCGCCGTCGGGCGCCAACAGTTCAGCCGGACGCAGGCGCTCGATCTCCGCGTCGAGCGCGGCGAGGCTGCCGAGTTCCATGACGCTGAAGCGGCCGGCCGAGAGGTCCAGCCAGGCGAGACCGAAACGGCCGTGAGCGCCGCAGACGCTCGCCAGCAAGTTGTCGCGCCGCTCTTCCAGCAGCGCCTCGTCCGTGACGGTGCCGGGCGTCACGATGCGCACGACCTCGCGTTCCATCGGCCCCTTGGTCTTGCCCGGTTCGCCGCGCTGCTCGCAGATCGCCACCGACTCGCCTTTGCGGACCAATCGCGCCAGGTACGTATCGAGAGTGACCGCCGGCACGCCGGCCATCGGAATCGGCGCGCCCGCGGAGGCGCCGCGTTGAGTGAGTGCAATGTCGAGCAGCGACGCCGCGCGACGCGCGTCGTCGTAGAACATTTCGTAGAAATCGCCCATGCGATAGAACAACAGCACGTCGGGGTGTTGTGCTTTGATGCGCAGGTATTGCTGCATCATGGGGGTGTGGTCGGCGTGCTGTGAGCCGGGGCCGGCAAAATCTGTGTCTTTCTGAATTCTCATGTAGTTAGTAGGATATAGAAAACCCGCGCCGGACGTAGTCAGCCTCACCAATATTCTGAGGAGGAATCATGAGCGAGAACAACGCGATCCGCATGTCGGATGGTAGGTACACAGGCGACTACACGCTTCGCTCGAAGTCGACAAATGACAGAGCGTTTGCCGTTGACCTTCGCGAGGCCGTTTTTCGGCTCAAGGGCCTGCGTCCGCTGCGGGATACGGCGGCATTCGCGCGACCGATGCCGTCGAGTTCATCCGCTGGCGTTGGAGGCACGGCTTGAGTTTGACTGATGCTGCTGAAGCCCTCGGACTGTCGCGTCGGCAAGTAGCCTATTACGTCAGCGGCGAGCATGCGGTGCCGCGTACCGTTCTGCTGGCGTGCAAGGGCTGGGAAGCGGAGCGAGAGGCCGCTGCGTAGGGCGCCCGTGCGAACGGCAACGAAAGATCTTGACCTCGAACGACTCGCCATGCGAGTCGGCCGACATTTATTGGATAGTCACCGAACTGCGGTGACTGCGGAGTCGTGCACGGGCGGCTGGATCGCCAAGGTTGTCACCGACGTTGCGGGGAGTTCGCAGTGGTTTACCGAAGGCTTTGTGACCTATAGCAATGAGGCCAAAGTGCGGCGGCTCGGTGTCCCTCGCTCCGTGTTGGCGAGAGACGGCGCCGTGAGCGAGGCTACGGTTCGCGCGATGGCGGGCGGTGCACTGCGGCGCACCGAGGCGCAAGTGGCGGTGGCGGTGACGGGTATTGCCGGTCCGGGCGGCGCGGTTCCGGGTAAGCCCGTGGGAACGGTATGGATCGGGTGGGCGGTGCGACGGGGACGACGTATCGACGTCGAGGTCGCAGTGAAACATTTCCGCGGTGATCGCGATGCCGTGCGCCGCAAGACGGTTCAAGTGGCGCTCGAAGGGTTGTTGCGCCGCTGAACATGCGCGCCGGAATATCATGCGACGTTGGCCTTTGTCGGCGAGGTTGCCGAGTCGGAGATCGGGGTGTCGCAGCCATGTCGCCGTTTTCGTGGAGTGTGCGCTCATTCAGTCTGGTGCGCTCCGATACGAGCGGTGCGCAGTCGGTTTATACAGTAGTCGATACCTGGCCACTACTGTATGAGACTCCGCGGCAGTAGAAAATCTCTGCAAATTCGACGCATATGGGACGAGCGTTGTGCGCTGAATATGAAATAATGTCGGCATACATCGTTGAGGAATATCCATGGAAGAGAATCGCAAAAAAGCGCTCGCGGCGGCGTTGAGCCAGATCGAAAAACAATTCGGCAAGGGCTCGGTCATGCGCTTGGGCGACGCGGCCGCCACGTATGAGGTGGAATCGATTCCCACGGGCTCGCTGGGTCTCGACATCGCGCTCGGCGTCGGCGGCATCCCGCGCGGCCGGGTGATCGAAATATTCGGCCCGGAGTCCTCCGGCAAGACCACCCTCACGCTCGCGATCATCGCTTCGGCACAGAGCCACGGCGGCACGGCGGCGTTCGTCGACGCCGAGCATGCGCTCGATCCGGTGTATGCGGAGAAACTCGGCGTCAAGGTGAATGACTTGTTGGTGTCGCAACCGGACACCGGCGAACAGGCGCTCGAAATCACCGACATGCTGGTGCGTTCCGGTGCGGTCGATGTGGTGGTGGTCGACTCGGTGGCGGCGTTGACGCCGAAGGCGGAGATCGAAGGCGAGATGGGCGATCAGCACATGGGACTGCAGGCGCGGCTCATGTCCCAGGCGCTGCGCAAATTGACCGGCAACATCAAACGGTCGAACACCATCGTGATATTCATCAACCAGATCCGCATGAAGATCGGCGTCATGTTCGGCAACCCGGAAACGACCACGGGCGGCAATGCGCTGAAGTTCTATTCATCGGTGCGCATGGACATCCGGCGCATCGGGGCGATCAAGAATGGCGAGGAAGTGGTGGGCTCGATGACGCGGGTCAAGGTGGTCAAGAACAAAGTCGCGCCGCCGTTTCGCGAGACCGAGTTCGAGATCATGTACGGCACCGGAATTTCCAAGGAAGGCGAACTCATCGAATTGGGCGTGCTGCACAATCTGGTCGAGAAGTCCGGCTCCTGGTACAGCTACAAGGGGGAGCGGATAGGACAGGGCAAGGACAACGCGCGCACTTTCTTGCAGCAACACCCGGAGATTGCCGCCGACATCGAGGGGCAGATCCGCGCCAAGCTCATTCCGGAGAAAGCCACCATGAACCGCGGTGGGGACGTCAAAGAGGCGTAACACCTTGGGTTCCCGGGAGGCGGAGCCGCTGGATGCCCGCGCGGCGCGGGTGGCGGCGCTCGATGCGCTCGCGAGGCGTGACTACTCGTCCGAGGATTTACGCCGTAAACTCCTCCAGAAGGGGTACGATACCTCTGTCGTAGCGCCTCTGCTCGATCAGTTGCGCACCGAAAAATTGCTCGATGATCGTCGCTACGCGGAGTACTTCGTGGCCTATCATGCGGGACGGGGCCAGGGTCCGATGCGGGTGCGCGCCGAATTGCGCCGTAAGGGCCTCGAGGGGCCGTTGGTCGAGGAGTGCCTCGATGCCTTTCCCGATTGGCTCTTGCACCTGCGCAAAGCCCAACAGAAGAAATTTGGAGCGACGCCGCCGGGCAATTACGCTGACCGGGAGCGGCAGTCGAGATTCCTGGCGTACCGGGGTTTTACCGGTGCGCAAATACGAATGGCCCTCGGGTTCGATGTGGCTACCGATTCGGATTTTGATGCTGGTTCTAATTTTGATGCGGGTACTGATCCCGATACTGACACCTGAAGAAACATGAAACGCGACGCTAGAATGAAATCGATGACAAGCTCGGAAATCCGGGCGAGCTTCTTGGAGTTTTTCCGCAAGAACGGACACTCCGTGCTGCCCTCGAGTCCGCTGGTGCCGGGAAACGATCCGACGCTGTTGTTCACGAATGCCGGCATGGTGCAGTTCAAGGATGTATTTCTCGGCAAGGACGTGCGCGATTATTCCCGTGCCGCCACCGCGCAGCGCTGCGTGCGCGCCGGCGGCAAACACAACGATTTGGAGAACGTCGGCTACACGGCGCGGCACCATACGTTCTTCGAGATGCTCGGCAATTTCAGCTTCGGCGATTACTTCAAGAAAGAAGCCATTCATTTTGCGTGGAACTTCATCACCGGCACGCTCGGCATTCCGAAGGACCGATTGTGGGTGACGGTGTACCAAGAGGACGACGAAGCACAGCGCCTCTGGACCCAAGAGATCGGCATCGATCCCACTCGCTGCACGCGGATGGGGGAGAAATCCAATTTCTGGTCGATGGGAGAGACGGGTCCGTGCGGTCCGTGCACGGAAATTTTTTACGATCACGGTGCCGAGATCCCGGGCGGTCCGCCGGGTTCGCCCGATGAAGATGGCGATCGCTATGTCGAGATCTGGAATCTGGTATTCATGCAGTACGACCGCTCTTCCGACGGCGTGTTGGTGCCGCTGCCGAAGCCCTCGGTGGATACCGGCATGGGATTGGAGCGCGCCGCGGCGGTGATGCAGGGCGTGCACAGCAACTATGACATCGATCTATTCAAATCGTTGATCCGGTCGGCTGCCGAGATCACCGGTACGGATGATCTCGAATCATCGAGCCTGCGGGTGATCGCCGATCACATACGGGCTTGCACGTTCTTGATCGTCGACGGCGTGGTGCCGTCGAACGAGGGCCGCGGCTATGTCCTGCGGCGCATCATCAGGCGCGCGATCCGCCATGGTTACAAGCTGGGTCAAACTCAGCCGTTCTTCCATCAATTGGTCCCCAGCTTGGTCAGGGAAATGGGGTCCTACTACACCGAACTGGTGAGCGGCGAGGCGCGGGCGACGCAAGTACTCCAGCAAGAGGAGATTCGATTTGCCGAAACGCTGGCCACCGGCATGGCATTGCTCGATGCGGAAGCCGCCAAGCTCACGTCATCTGTCATTCCCGGCGAAACGGTGTTCCGCCTCTACGACACGTATGGCTTTCCGCTCGACTTGACCGCCGATGTGGCGCGCGAGCGCGGGCTCACGATCGACCAGGCGGGGTTCGATGCGGCGATGGAAGCGCAGCGCGGGCGTGCGCGGGCGGCGAGCAAGTTCGGTACCGACCTGCGCGAGTCGATCAAGCTCACCGGCACGACTGAATTCTCCGGCTACGAGCGAGTGGCCGGCAGCGCCCGCGTCACGTCGCTGATTTTCGACGGCGCCGTGGTCGATGTGCTGCGGCCGGGACAAGAGGGGCAAGTGGTGCTCGATCGCACGCCGTTTTACGCCGAGAGCGGCGGCCAGATCGGCGACACCGGCGTGATCGTCGGCGCATCGACGCCGCGCCTCGTGACTCCGGGCGCGACCACCGGTGCGCCGGCGCACTTCACTGTGCGCGACACGCAAAAAATCGGTGCGTCATTTGCGCATGTCGGCGTCCTCGACGAAGGCGAGTTGCGGGCCGGCGATCTCGTCGAAGCGCGAGTCGATCACGAACGCCGCAAGGCGATTGCGCTGAATCATTCGGCGACGCACCTCCTGCACGCCGCGCTGCGAAAAGTGCTCGGCACGCATGTGGTGCAGAAAGGGTCGCTGGTTGCAGCCGACCGGCTGCGCTTCGATTTCTCGCACACACAAGCGGTGACGGTCGAGGAGTTGGCGAAGATCGAGGCGCTGGTCAATGCCGCGATTCGCGACAATGCGCCGGCGGAGACCCGTGTCATGGCGCTCGATGCCGCCGTGGCCGCGGGCGCGATGTCGTTGTTCGGTGAGAAATACGAGAGCGACGTGCGGGTGCTCTCGATCGGTGATTTTTCCATGGAACTTTGTGGCGGCACGCACGTCCAAAGGGCCGGCGATATTGGTCTGTTCAAGATCTTGAGCGAATCGGGCGTGGCGGCCGGAGTTCGCCGCATCGAGGCGGTCACCGGTCAAACGGCGTACCAATGGGTGGTGCACACCGAACAGGTGCTCCGCGATATCGCGGCGCTGCTGCGCGGCAGCCGTGACGATGTGGATGAGAAAGTGCGCGAACTCGTCGAGCGCGCCCGCAGATTTGAAAAGGAACTGCAGCAGCTCAAGTCGAAGCTTGCGACCGGGCAAGGCGGCGATTTGACATCTCAAGCGAAGGATGTTGACGGCGTCAAGGTCTTGGCCGCGCAGATCGATGGGGCGGATGCCAAGTCGCTGCGCGCCGCGGTTGACCAACTCAAGGGCAAACTGGGTTCCTCGGTCATCGTCTTGGCGACGGTCGAAGAGGGCAAAGCGGTATTGGTTGTCGGTGTTTCGGCCGATTTACTGACACGCCTCAAGGCCGGCGATATCGCGGGCGTGGTTGCGGCCGCAGTCGGCGGCCGCGGCGGCGGCCGAGCGGATTTCGCCCAGGCGGGGGGCACACAGCCGGAGAATCTGGAGAAGGCGCTGGCCGCCGTCGAGCCGCTCGTAAGAACCCGACTTTCTAATTGAACGGTTTGTTTATTCTGACAGCACAATGCAACAAATCTGGTTACTATTCTAGTATTCTTGATTCCCAGAGATTTCGATTCCGTGGCCGTTCGTAAGCCACCATCCGCACATTGCAAAACGTTGATGACGATTCGCTGCGCAAAACGGCGAACATCGTCGATGCAAGTGCCAAGGAAGCCAGGAGCTGGATTATGTTGATATTGACTAGGCGTGTTGGGGAGACCGTCATGATCGGTAACGAAGTGACGGTTACCGTCTTGGGCGTCAAGGGCAACCAAGTGCGTATTGGCGTCAACGCCCCCAAGGACGTGGCTGTGCATCGAGAGGAGATCTACGAGCGCATCAAGCGCGAGGAAGATCCGAATTCCGGTTCGCCGGATGCCAAGACGGTGACTGCGCTGGAATAATCCCTGCTGGGAGTTTCTATACGTACGGGAGCGCCGGCCGTCTCACGGGCAGCCGCTCTAGGAGCATCTGGCTTTACCTGGAGCGCTCCGGGCGAGTATCATCCGGCGCTCCGCGATTGGGCTTGGCCTGACCGGAGAGGTGGCCGAGTGGTCGAAGGCGCGCCCCTGCTAAGGGCGTAAGGGTCAAAAGCCCTTCGAGGGTTCGAATCCCTCCCTCTCCGCCATGTGGTAAGTAAAATTCTAACGGCCAGGATCAGCCGACGGAGGCGGCGACGAAGCGGGGATAACGCCCGATGACGATGCCCGTTGTTCGCATTCGATTCACGCAGTGCGCCCGTAGCTCAGTTGGATAGAGCGCCTGGCTACGAACCAGGAGGCCGGGAGTTCGAATCTCTCCGGGCGCACCATTCAATCAGACACTTGCGCACGCCCGGCCGTCGCCCGACTTGGTCGTACCGTGATCGAGCCAGGCCACCTTGCGGGTTAAATCCACGCGACTCCATTCGAGCCCCAGGATCTCTCCCGCACGACAGCCGGTCGAGAGCGCAAACTGCACGATGGGCTTCATGTGCCCAGGCAAGGCCTCGATCAATCGATCCGCCTCCTCGCGTCTCAAAAACCGCACGCAGCGCCGGGGTTCCTTGAGCATTCGAATCTTCGGCACCCCTTTGAGCCATCGCCAGTCCTGATGCGCGACATTCAATATCCGCCGAACCACCTCGAGTGCGCGATTGACCGTCGCATTCGAGACACCATCCTTCAACTTGCGATCGCGAATGAACGGCTGCAACACCAACATGTCGATCGCATCCAGCTTCCGGGATCGCAAATAAGGATCGAGCTTTTTCAGATGATCCTTGTCATCCGGGAGGCTCCTCTTATCCGCGAACTCCTTGAGATATCGCACGACCGCTTGCTGCCATACGAAAATGCCGCGGAGCGCGCTTGGCTTCACCTTAACCATGTCGGACAAGTGTGCCGAGAAAACTAATTACCGTGAGCTCCCGAACCGGTAGTTTGCTGTAAATCCATAGGTTCGCGGGGGATTATCTAAGGCGGTTTCATAGCCGAGCGGTGGTCGATGGACTATTTGGGGGCGTTCGACAGATTGCCAATCCTTGAGCGCGCAGGTGGCGCGACGGGCCTAAATTCCTGATTCCCTCTGGTGACGCGCCGAATTCTCTGGCATCTTGCAGCCGTCGTGTCGCGCCGCTCCCGTCAATTCCGTAGGACCTTGATTTCCAGCTTATTGCTGGGAATGCTGCTCTTGCGCGCCTACGTGCCAGTGGGCTTCATGCCGGCAAGCGGCCATCCATTCGAAATCGAGCTCTGTTCCGCCGCATTGTCGATGGATATGCCGGCAATGCCCGGGATGGTACATCACCATCATTCTGGCTCGCATTCGAATTTCGAGGTCTGTCCGTTTGGCAGCGCTCCGTCGGCGGGTCCCATCTCGCACATCGATTTCTTCTCCCCCGCCGGTCCCATCAAGACCGACGTCTCCGGCCTATTCACGCCACTTCTGCCCAGCGCGAGACTCGAGCGCGCTCACCAGCCCCGCGGGCCGCCCTCCGCTCATTGTTGAATTGAAAATCGTGTGACGAGAACGCGTGCGCGGCGCCTTCGCCGCGCGCGTGGCAATTCAATTGTGGAATTCGTCCGCGCGTGCGGGCGTTGGAGATTCTATCGTGAAGAATTCAACTCAGTATTTCAGTCTCGCCGCCCTGGGGGCATTGTTATCACCGATGAGCGCATGGTCATGTGCCACCTGCGGCTGCACCGTCAATTCCGACGCGGCCATGGGTTATTCGGCCGCTACTGGGTTCCGGGTGAACCTCGAATACACCTACATCGATCAAGATGAGTTGCGCGGCGGCACGGGCACCGCGACGCCGGCGGAGGTCGTGAATAATCCCTCGAATCCGTCCCTAGGCGGCGGCGAGATCGAACGGCAGACCATCAATCATTACCTTACCTTGGGAGCGAGCTACCGGCCGAACGCCGACTGGAACTTCAACCTGCTGGTTCCCTACGTACTGCGCGATCACACCACCTACGGCAACCAAACGGAGCCGTATACGCCACCGGAATCGGCACCGGACCAGATCAGCGGGGCCCACGTATCGAACTTGGGCGACATCAAGCTCATTGCGAACTTCCAGGGCATCCTGCCGACGCATGATCTGGGCGTGCAGCTCGGCGTCAAGCTGCCCACTGGACAATACGGATCTGCAGTCAATTTCAATGACGGCCCGAATGTGGGTACACCGCTCGACACGAGCCTGCAGGCGGGCACCGGCAGTACCGACGTCATCGTGGGTGCCTACTATTTCCATGCCGTCAGCCAGAACTTCGATGCGTTCGCGAACGTCCAGTTCCAATCGGCGGTCGCCCATAAACTCGACCAGCCGGGGAACGACTATCGCCCGGGGAACACGACCACGGTAAGCTTGGGCCTGCGCTACGAGGAAAATCCAAAATGGATACCGCAGTTGCAATTGAATATTTCACGCAAGAATGCGGATCAAGGCGCGCTTGCTGACACCACAGACACCGCAGGGACCGTGGCGTACGTGAGTCCGGGTCTCACGGCGCAAGTCTTCCATTCTCTGCATGCGTACAGCGTGCTGCAGTTTCCTGTGTACAGCAACTTGAGTGGCTATCAATTGTTTCCGCATTGGACCGCCACGGCAGGCATGAGTTACGCCTTCTAGCCGGCGAAACCGCCACCGTGCAGCCGGCAAATGCTAGGCGGCGACGGGTGATCACCAGGGTCAGCGAAGCGCCGAAGGACGACGAGTTCGCGCTCGAACTTCCGCTCCAACCCCGTGCGGTTCTCTAAGTCCACACTCATGCCGGTTTGCGTACCGCATCCGTTGTCGAACCCCTCGAACATTGATGCAACAACGCGGCGTGAGTAAGCGAAGCGATTCCGCGCCGCGGACAATCCTTCGATCGAAAAAGTTCATTGCGACTGCCGGTCCGTTTGGATCATGTACGGTCGCAGCGAGTTGCTCCTATGCTTTCTCCCGGGCGATTCCCCAATTCATCTCGGAGGTTTGAAATGTTCAATCACAACAGCGACGCATCACTCTATGCCGCCTCACAGCAGCTCAATCCGTGGAACAATGGTCTCGTACAGCCCCTCGGACACGCTGGTCTGCATTCGTGGCAGCAGCAGGCGGCTCTACAGCAACTGCTGGCGCCGCAGCTTTCCAACGCGGCACCGTTGGGGGGTCTGCCGCACATGGGAGCGTTGCCCTACATCGCGATGCAGCACCCGCAGCAACTCATCGCGGCACAGATCCGTTTTCAACAGATCGCGCAGGTCCTGCATGCGTTGGCACAACAGTTGATACAGCTGGCCTCACAGGGGAACCTGTACAACGCCCAGCCGACGCCGTTCTCACAGGCGGGACACTTCTCGGCGTCCCAGGGCCAGTTCCCTGTCCAGGTGGGACAGCAATTCGCGCAGCCGGCGCAGCAACTCGGCCTGCATTGACGGGCCGTCCGTGCCGCGATGAATCCGATTCAGATTTAACAGGAGGAGATATCCATGGCCGATCAGAAAGACCCGCAAGCCAAAAAGCCTGCGCAAGTAACAAACTCGGCGGACGCCGGCGGTCATCGAGCCGCCGGTGTCCGTCCCGGTAACGAGCATGCGCCCGCACCGAGCGGGACTGAAGACAAGTCGCCCCAGGTGGTTGCCCGTCGCAGGCAGCGCTACATGATCGGGTCGCGCACGGCGCCGTTCATCGCGGCGGGCCAGAGCGAAGCCTTTCTCGCCCGGCTCGAGTTCATGGACGGCGTGCAGATTGTCCGCAAATTGAGGCCGCGCGCAGCCGCGGCGTTTCCATCGGAATTTGCGCCGGCGCAGGATATCGTCGTCGCACAGATGGATGAGCACTTGGGAGAGTCGCTGCGACAGCATGCGCCGCCGCACGTGATCGTCGAAGTCGATGCGCCCCTCAGTAATCCTGATCTGCCGGCGCTCGAACCTCTTGGCTGGCAGTTGCGTGGACGTGTTATGCCACATCCCCGCTCGCCGCGCGAAATACGCTTCAGAGTTATCGGCGCCGGCGATCGACCGCTCGAGAACACGACCGTCAACCTGTTCGGGCCGGGTTTTCCCACGCAGGCGTCGACCGACGCGGCGGGACAGGCCACGGTGTACACCTTCGCCACCGACGCGACCGACATTCAGGCGCTCTACCTGCGGCCGGCCGCGGATCACTGGGAGCACTATGTGCAGAATCCGTCCCTGCATTTCGATCGGGTCAACGTGATTCGATTGCGGCAGCTCTGGGCAAAATCCGCGAACGCCGAGCGGCCGCACGGTTGGGGTAAGCGCGTGATGCAGTTCGATCGCTCCTCCGCCGAATGGAGCGGCGTCGGCATCAAGATCGGCGTGATCGATTCGGGGTGCGATACGTCGCATCCGAGTCTGCGCCACGTGGTGCATGGCGCCGACCTCACGCGGGTCGGCGATTCAGAGGGCTGGCGGACGGACGAGTTGGGTCACGGTACGCATTGTGCCGGCATCATCGCCGGTGCCGTCGTGCCGGGCGCGGATTTCGCGGGGTGTGCTCCGGGCGCCGAGTTGCACGTGTTCAAGGTGGTGCCGAGGGGTTATTGCAGCGATCTCATCGAAGCGTTGGATATTTGCATCGATCGGCGGCTCGACGTCGTTCAGATCGACGTCTACGCCGAACGGTACTCCGAGCTCGTCGCGCAAAAGATCGGCGCCGTGCATCGACTCGGGATGACGTGCGTGATGGGCGCTGGTAACTCCGGCGGACCGGTTCAGTTTCCGGCCAGCGTCCCCGGTGTTCTGACCGTCGGTGCGGTGGGCAGGCTCGGCGAATATCCGCCCGATACCCGCCACGCGCAACGCGCACTGCCGCAGATCGTGCCCGACCACGGGCTGTTCTCGACTTATTTCAGCTCCTGGGGACCGCAGGTGGCGGTGTGTGCGCCCGGTGTCGCGATCGTCTCGAGCGTCCCCGGCGGTGGCCACGCCGCGTGGGATGGCAGCTGCATGGCGGCCTCGCATGTGACCGGCCTCGCCGCGTTGCTGCTGTCGCGACATCCGGCGCTGCAAATCAATAACCACGCAGGCCCACTCGAACAACGCGCCGCCGTGTTGCTGGATCTGATTCGATCGGCATCGATGCCGCTCATTCACGCCGATCCCAATCGGGTGGGTGCGGGAATGCCGGAACTTGCGCGCGTCCCGTCGATGGATCAGATGCTGACAACGTACGGTCTCCGTCCGGGTGCCGCGGATTGGACACCGAGCGCGGTGCCTTCGCACCTCGCCGATCCACAAGCCGTGATTCGACGACAGCTGCAGGCCGCGGGAGTATTGGTTTAAGGCGCGCGCTGAGCGCGGCGGGCCGCGGCAACGCGGCCCGCTTCATTTCCCGACAGGCGCGCTGAATCGATCGGCGATCAATTCCCGCAAACGAGCCACGGCCGTGCCTCGCCGATGCACCCCGAGCTTGTGCATGATGTTGCGCACGTGATTCTTCACCGTGCACGGCTCGACGCCGAGGCGGTTCGCGATCTCCTTGTTCCCGAGCCCAAGATTGAGCAGATCCGCGATCTGTAATTCTCGGAGCGTCAACGCAACGGTCGGTGCGATTTCGTCCGACAGACCGACGGCCGGCGTGGATCGGCGGGCGACGCGCTCGATCATCGACACCATGTCAGCCACCGGCGCATCGGTGCCGACGAACCCGGCGATGCCGGACGCCGCACAAGTCAGCACATCGCTCGCGGTCCTGACGCCGATCGCAATGATGTGCGGTGTCGATTTAGCGCCGCGCAGCAGGTCCAGAAATCTGGCGATACCAGGTCGCGGCATATCCAGCAACGCGACCTCGGTGTGTGCCTGCCGCATGAAGATCGGTGCCTCCGCCAACGTGTGAGCGCCGAGGACCCTGATCCGCGGCCATCGGGACAGCAGGATGGCGAGACCCTCGCAGTGCAGGCGGACGTCGCTGACAATGCTGACATTGATGGGTGTCATCAACTTGCGGCCGCCATGAGGACCTCACGCTACGGTTTTATGAACCGCCGTACACGGAAAAGTTCCGCGCCGCGCGACGAACTTCAATGCAATACAATCATCCGCGTGAGCAGAGGGCGTGTCCGCATCCTGCAAACTTCGCCGTCTCTAGCCGTCCGATTTCAGAGCATCCGATTCGGTGCACGTGTCCGATGAGCGAACTTTCTCGTTTTCATACACTCTGTATCACATGTAAGAGTCTCGTCGACAGCAACGATCAGCAGCGGAGGATTTATGATCCTGCGAAGTCTCTCCTGCATCGGGACATTCTGCGGCACCGTCTTGCTCAGCGCCTGCGGAGCGGGCTATGAATGGTCACACGCGAGCAATCTCAATACCGTCGCCGCGTACCAAGAGTTCCTGTATGCGTATCCGGATGATCCACATGCCGCTGATGCGCAAGCGCGTATCACCAAACTTCAGGAGCAGCGGGCATGGACGACCGCGCAGATCGATTCCAGTATCCAAGGTTACCAGCGATATCTGAGAGCCGAACCAGAAGGCGTGCACGCCCAAGTGGCGCGTGAGGAAATCGTAACGCGCGAGCGCGATGACGCTTGGCATATTGCGCAAACGAACGAAACCGCGCTGTCGCTGCAGAACTTCATAAGCAAGTATCCCAATACCTCCGAAGCGGATGAAGCGCGTGACAGACTCAAGGTGATAGCGGGCTATCGCGCCGTGGTCGGAATCACGGATAGCGAACGCCGCGCGGAGCGCGAGCGCGATGTTTTAACGAAGCGCTTCGGCAAGGACTTGCGGCGGGTGTACGTTTTAGAGCCGGATGCGAATGATCGGGAATATAGGATCACATCGGCGCCGATGAGTGAGCGAGATGCCGGCGCGGCCTGCGACTCTCTCAAACGTGCAGGCCGCTATTGTACAGTTGTTCAAATCGCCAGTTAGCTGGACGTGTGAGGAACTATCGGGACCGTGCCACTAGCTGGGGCTGAATCACGCGGCCGGCGCCGCGGGTGAACGCCCAATCCACGCAGCGGCTGATCAGTCCACCGCCGAGACTCGCGTCCGCGACGCCTTCGAGCGTGTATTCGTTGCCGGTGACGATGGCGTGCGCGGCCTGTTGGCCGCTGCTGATTGCCGGCCCAATGCCTTCGCAGAGGTCGCGGGTGCTGAGCCCGGCGGAATCGCCGGTCAAATAAGCGTTGCCGATGCGCACCGGCGCGCCGAAGTCCCGCACGTAATAGCTGTAGCCGGTGGGTTCACCCGGTTTGATGCCGAATTGGCGCTGCAACTTTTCGGCCAGGTGCGACCAGTGTTCCCGAATGCTCTCGCCGCGCTGCTTGAGGCGTGACGCCATGCCGCCGATGCCGACGTTCAACCAGCCGGCGGCCTTGGGAACATACCAACTGTAACCCGGCAGACCGTGTTCGAAGAACCACAGGTGGCAGTCCCCGTCCCGCCAGTCGCAAGGAAACTCGAGTTCGAGTGTGGCGGTCTGCAGTGTGCGGGTTCGGGGATGTGCTGCCCCGAACAGCGACCGCCGTACCGGGCAGGACGTGCCGCCGGCGCCGATGAGGTGGCGACAGCGGAAAATTCCATCGATCTCATAATGGTCACCGCTGTCCGCCCGAATTTCCCGGACGGTGTGCTGAACCACCTCGGCACCCGAGCGCTCCAACAGCCAGGCGTCGAATTCGAAGCGACGGATGGAGTGCTGGACGCACGGCACCGCCAGCCGCGGGCCCTTGACATGAAAATGCAGGCGCCTGAAGCTCAGAAAGCCGTGCGGGTAGGCGCTGACCTCCAGTTGCAAGTCCTCGAGCACTTGCGGCGTGATCCAGCCAGCGCACAGTTTGTGGCGGGGGAATCGCTCCTTGTCGAGCACCAAAACATCCGCGCCGGCAACCTTGAGGCGTTCCGCGGCCGCAGCCCCGGCGGGACCGCCGCCAACCACGACGACATCCACGCTTCGCATGGGAGCCATTTACCTCGGATACATATAATCGCGGGTGGGCGGAAGATCATTGTTGTTGTACGGGGTGACCAGCATCTGAAACAACTGCAGGGTGCCCGTCTCGAAGCCAGCGATGGACCCCGCCAGATAATATCGCCACATGCGCACGAAACGCTCATCGAACATTGTGCGCACTTGCGCGACGTTGGCTTCAAAGCGCTCGAGCCAGTGTCGCAGCGTGCGCGCATAATGCAGCCGCAAATTCTCCACATCGAGCAGCGACAAGCTGAAAGGTTCGAAGATCTGCATCATTTCGCCGGGCGAGGGCGCGTAGGCGCCTGGGAAGATTCGCCGTTCGATCCACGGATGCACGGGTGCCGGCCGGTTGCGGCCGATCGAGTGAACCAATCCTCGGCCATTCATCGTCAACGCGTATCGCATCACGCGGCCAAGTTCCAGGTAATTTTCCCGACCGACATGTTCGAGCATCCCGACCGACACGAAGGCGTCGTAGGATCCGCTGATGTTGCGGTAGTCGTCTTCGACGAACTCCACCCGGCCTTCGAGTCCTTGCTCCCGGGCTCGCCGTCGCGCAAACTCGAGCTGTTCGCGGGAAATGTTGAAAGCTCGCACCTTGGCGCCGTAGCGGGACGCCATGTGCAACGCGAGGCTGCCCCAGCCGCATCCCGCCTCCACCACCGAGTCGGCGGCACCGAGCCGCAGTTTGCGGCAGACGTGATCCATCTTCGCCGTCTGCGCCTGCTCGAGGGTGGAGTCCGCAGTCGGATAATAGGCGCAGGTGTACGCCATGGTGTCGCCCAGCCACAGCGAATAGAACTCGTTGCCGATATCGTAGTGCCGATGGATATTATCGCGCGCGCCGGCGAGCGTGTTGCGGTGAGGCCGGCGGCACCAACCGGCGATGCGGCTCAACGTCGACTCGCGGGCATCCGGAGCGAAGATCTGGAACAGCGCCACCATGAGTTTCACCAAATCGCCGTCGACTTCGATCTGGCCCGTGACGTAGGCATCGCCGAAGCGCATCTGGGGGTCCAAGAGGAGTCCGAGCAACGTGCGGCGATCCGTGATCCGCAGAGTTTCGAGAGTGCCCGTGGCGCCCCCCGACACCCGTTCATCCGACCAGATAAGATGGAATTCGAGTGGCGGGTCGCCGAAGCTACGCAGTAAGCGGCGCAGCAGCCGTGCTTCTAGCGAATTTCCAGGGCGAGAGCGTTCATCGGCTCCCGCATGCGCATTGATATTGCCTTCCAAATTGGACCTACTTGCCGTTTGTCATGGGATTCGAATCCAGACTCGCAAGATAACTCGTCAGCGCGAGGATGTCACACCTCGGCCCATAGCCGCAGCAGGCTATGATAATGGCCGGTCAGCCGCACCAACGAGTCCGAGTCAACGCCTCTTTGCGTGAGCTGCTGGATCGTGCCATCGAGTTCGAATAGCTGTTCGCGTTTCAGGTCCTCGCGGATCAAGCTCTGGATCCAGAAGACACAGGCAAATCTCTGTCCGCGTGTCACCGGAGTCACGCGGTGGCGCAAGGTGGATGTGTAGACGATCAGGTCGCCGGCGGCGAGCTTTGCCTGTTGGCTACCGAAGTCACCCTCGATAACGAGTTCGCCGCCGTCATACGCATCCGCCGCCGTCAGAAACAGGGTCGCCGACAGATCGGTGCGCAGCTTCCGACCGGTGCCCGGGATGTGCCGAATGGCGCCATCCACGTGACTTCCAAAATGCATCCCGACGTCGTAGCGATTGAACATCGGCGGGTACACTCGGTGCGGCAACACGGCGCTCACGAAGAGCGGATTTCGTTCCAACTGGGCGATGACGAGAGTGCCCAATTCGCGAGCCGTCGCGCTTCCTTCCTCGAGTTGCAGATTGCTCTTGACCAACGCGCCCTGATGACCGGCGGTCACACGACCGTCGACCCAGGATGCGGTGTCGCTCGCGAGAGCCGCGCGGAGCGCAACGAGCTGCTCGGCACTCAAGACCTTTGGAATTTGCACGAACATCACGAAGGCCGTTGCAGGGAAACCGCCGCGGCGTTCAAACGATCGGCCAGGGTCTGAAATGCACCCGTCGCGCCGCGCACGATCAGTTCATTGACGAGGGCGGTCACGGCGCGGCGCACACCGGAGTTGCCGCCGCCGGCCGCGCGCTCGAACCATAGCGCCGCGTCCTCAAGTGCACCCGCTTTGAGCAGCACCGTGGCCCAGTTGTACTGCCCTCGGAAATAACCGGCCTCGGCCGACCGCCGATACCAATCCGCAGCGGCGCAAGCGTCGCGTGAGGTTCCCCAGCCTTCCTCGGTGCATCGACCCACCAGGCTCATGGCACGCTCATGCCCCTGTTCGGCGGCCCGGCGGTAAAGCGTGTAGGCCTTGACGGCATCACGGGGGGTTCCCCGCCCATCCAGAAAGAGATGGCCGAGATTGTATTGCGCCCAGGCATGATCGGCAGCGGCGGCGCGGCTGAAGTAGGCGGCGGCGGCCGTAGGATTTTCAGGGGTCCCCCAACCGTTGTCGAGGCAGCGGCCGACCATGTTCATGCCGTCGACATCGCCTTGCGCCGCAGCGCGTTGAAACCAGGAGAGTGCCGCGGGCGCATCTTTCTCGACACCGGTTCCCGCGAGGAGCAGTCGC
>Ga0209611_10002754_pt1 | contig 30769 bp, 20 predicted proteins | sample S1TSphgellanicum_3_FD_187693 | JGI IMG/M metagenome (GOLD analysis project Ga0209611, IMG submission 187693) | Host-associated microbial communities from peat moss isolated from Minnesota, USA - S1T2_Fc - Sphagnum magellanicum MG (SPAdes) (version 2) | ecosystem: Host-associated > Plants > Peat... | reverse complement strand
ACCCAATAACCAAAAACAAAAAAAACAAACAAACGACGACAACAACAACAACAACAAAAGCAAAGTGTGAAAGACAACCAAAAACAACCCAAGTTTCTCTCCACAAAGTCAAGCTCGTGAGAACAAACAACAAAACCTACACAAGATTCTTCACAAAACAAATAATTTTATAATTATGTAATTATAGAATAATGGCAATAAGGGTGAATTTTTGGGACAATATATGGGTATGATTTGATTCCGGTAACTCTGCATTTTGTTGTTGCTATTTTGATAACCATTATAGCAAGAGAAGGTCCATCCATTACCACCCCCCCCCCTCTATTTGGGCCTCTACCCTTGTTTATCACATCCAACATAGAGTGTTAATTGTTTTGGAATTTTTATTAATTGGTGAAACCTCTGCAAAAACTGGCCACTAATTCCAATTTTTGGCAAAAGAAAAATCTTTTTTTTTCCCCTTCATAAAAGACTCATCAAATTTCACCCCAAAAGTTTTCTTTTGGGGAGAATAGGGTTTAGGGTTTAGGGTGCTCCTCTCTATGGCCCCCCCCCCACCTTTTCAGTTTATGTACATGGAAGTTGAACTTTGGGCAAACAAAAGGGGATAAAACTGAGGTGCTATTGGGAACGTCTTGGGGAGTGAAGGGGGGAAAGTGAGCACTTGGGGAACCTGATGGGAACCTGATGAAAACACATTGGGGAAGAACAAGGGTAAAAACAACTGAAAAATTGGAGGAAAAAAAAGCAAAACTGGCGAATTTTTTTAACAATCTGGCGATTTTTGGGCAATTTCTTCAATGGAAAAAAAAATCCTTAGAGTTATTGGAAATCTAATTTTGGCTAAAATAAGGTCAAATTTTGGCTGAATTCGCCTGTAAAAGAAATCAAGGCATGTCCAAACTCCAAACCCCATATTTATAGTATTTGATGATGATGACAATGATGATGGATGGATGGATGTACTTCATCCAAAGTACACTTGTCAATGAAGGAGGTTCAGATGTGTGACACGTGTTGATGTAGGGCTATAGGGGCAATTACCACGTGGGAGATTCCCAACAAACAGCTGTTTAGTCCAGATTCGTGACACGTGTCAATGCTTTTTTGACTATACTAAATCCAATGGCTGACACATATGGATGGTCTAGGAATCTGACTTGTTGCTTTTTGAAGGATCAGATTAACAAAATGGGATCCAAATCCAACGGCTCTCCTCCAATCACTAGCTACCACATACTTGCATGTCCTAGTCATTCCAAAACAAAAAATAGCCCACCCCCTTTTCGGAATGACAGGACTATTCCTTTTGTTAGCTCTGGAATCTGCCTTTAGGGGACAAAACTACAGAATATCGGAATATCGTAATTCTCATTTGGTCTCATATTTTGACGAATGTACACCCTTGGGTGTTAGTGTGAACTAACAAGAGTAACTCGGTAACCAGCAAGAGTTCGCAGGTCACCATGAATTGTATCAATGCTCGGGTTATGGTGAATAGTCTTAATGCTCAAACTATTCATGCATAAAAACCTACCCAACATTTTGTTTTTAGGTGACAATTTTTTTTCAAAATAATTTGTCAAAAAAAAAATTTTAATCCTCAAAATTTGTCATGTTTCTACACATTTCTGAAGCAAGTAGCCAAGATATAAAAGGATTTTAACTTTTGTTACTTTCAGAGCTAGTCTATAGCCAAATGTGACTACATCTCCTTGTGGATTTGATCACCAATGTGACAATATCACAAAAGTGGAGGGGAAAAAAAAAACATTGAACCTTCGCACTTAACTAATAATCTATTGTACAAGAACATTGAGCTTACGGGTTATAGAACACACAATAATAAGGTGAGTTCCAACCCTTTCTTTTTAAGAGAATTGAACTTGAGTCAATGTTCACATATAATGGTGTACATTTAGGTGTCAAAGTATTCAAAACTTTATGTTCATGTTCATCAATAAAATCTACACTTCAATAGACCTATTGTAATCACTTGGAAATTGATCCATAATAAACAATCTTCTTGTGTCAACTAAAATTGTTGCAAAGATTTACCCTCAACTAGAATCATATACTAAAAACTAACCTAAAAACCCATTGACAATTGACAATGATAATTGCTATGTTACTTGAAAGATGAAATATTTTATCATGCAAAACTAATCATGTTCAACATCCATTGTGAAATGACTACATTTGAATCTTTAATAATTAGGTTTATCACTAGCTTGCCCCCTCTCAACAGGGAGGATTACTAGCTCAACATTCATGCACTTATAGCTTCAAAATTTAAAGACCACTTTAGATGAGGGTACAAGGTCTAATGTCCAATGAAATAAGGCAATCCTATTGGTTGAGTGCTATAAATTGGACACTTAGCCTTTAAATGACGGTCCAAGACCAAAAATGGCAAACTGAGGCTAAACCTACATGGCACCATTTGGAGTTCAAAAAACCTCAAACAAAAGGTTCATGATTTGGAGATACAAGCTAAGGTTCAAGGCAAAATCCAACTGAAGGATTAAATTTTCCTTCAAATGAATCCAAATTGGTACTTACGAATTTGGACCATGAACCCCATTTAAAATGGGTCTAAATTAATTTTGGATGGTTTTCACTGGGTGATTGGTTCTCAGACCAATTCTAAGTCCAATTTTCAAATTAAGAACTAATTGTTTCATTTTGGGTGAAAACTAAATTAGAAACCATTTTTTAAAAAAAAATCAGATGGGTTTTCATATGAAAATCCAAATCTAATTTTCAGGGTCTAGGAAGGAGCAACAATTAAGTATAAGGTTTAGGGCAACACCTTTGCCAAGAGAGACTACAAAAGTATAAAACCCATAGGCTTTCTAGCCTCGTTCAATTTTTTTATTTTTTTGCATTTGTTTTGTTTCATGTCTTTTGTTTTGTGTTTTATGCTTGTTCCTCACCTTGTGTTGCTATTACTTGCTCTTCGCCTTGTGTTCTTGCTACTTGTTCCTTGCCTTGCATTGCTTTTCACCTTGTGTCATTCCTTGCTTTACATCGTTCCTCACTTTGTATTGTTGTTGTTTGTTCTTCACCTTACATTGCTATTGATTGTTCCTCACCTTATGTCACTTTTCACCTTGCATTGTTGTTCACTTCTCGCATTGTTGTTGCTAGTTGTTCGCCTTACATTACTACTATTCATTTCACATCTTGCATTGTTGTTGCTCAATACCCACCTTACATTATTACTACCCGCTATTTGCCTTGCATTGTTGTTGTTCATTATTCACTCCTAACCTTGCATTGGTATTGCTCATTGCTTGTTTTGGATTAGTGTTGTTTGTTATTTGCCTTGCATTATTGTTGTTCATTACTTGCATTACATTATTATTGTTTGTCATTCAACTTGTGTTATTGTTTCTTATTATTCACCTTGCATTGCCAGTGCTTGTTATTCGCCTTGTATTCTTGCTATTCACTCCTGGCCTTGCATTACTGCTTACTACTCGCCTTGTGTTGTTGCTACTCATTCTTCACCTTGTGTTGTTATTGCTCATTCTTCACCTTACACTGTTATTGTTCATTCCTTGCCTTGTGTTGCTAATATTTGTTCCTTGCCTTACATTGTCATTATTCCACACCAAGTACTCACCTCACCCTCCCTTATGTTGTTGTTACTCATTCCTTGCCTTGTTGAACTATTTGTTCCTTGTTTTGTTAATCTATTTGTTCCTCGCCTTGTTGATCTGCTCATTCTTTGCCTTGTGTTATTACTATTCCACACCAAGTATTCATGTCATTCATTCTTGTGTTGTTGTTGTTTGCTCCTTACCTTACATTGTTGTTTGTCGCTCCTCACCTTGTGTTATTGATACTCCGCACCAAGTACTCACCTCACCCTCCCTTCTGTTACTACTACTTACTTATTGAGGTGTTGTATTTGCCCCCACTTCATGCCATGTGTAGGTTTTGGAGCTTGGAACACAAGGTTAGGAAAATAAAGTAGTTTTTAAAACTTTTTCTATTCAAAAGCTTTGTTGTCTTGTTTTGATGTTGTTTTTTTTTTCTTGTAATGTCTTTGGCTTTGTTTTGCTTTTTTTTTTTTCAACTTCTAATTTTTCTTTTTCCAGTTTTTGGTTGTAGGTTTATTCTTTCCTAAACTCATTGACATTCTAACTTGCATTCTAACCTTACATTGGACTTCATTTTTGTAAATGCCTTTTGTAAATGCCTTTGTAAATTTTGCTTGTTAGTAGCCTAAAAATTTGCATATTAATGTTTGGTTTTTTTTCACCCCTCATCTGGCAAAATTTCATCTTGCAACTAATAATGGAAAAGTCATCCCAAAATGAAAACAAAATGAATAATAATGATGAAACACATATAAATGATGTTGTAATGGAAAAGGAGAAAATGGAAGAAAAGTTTAAAATTTACCCAAGTTTGCAAACATAAAAAAATATTAATGCAGATGAGGGGAATAAAAAAATGAAGGAAATTTTGAAAAAATTGCATCTTCAAAGAAAAAAATGAAGATAGGATAATTGAAATGCACTATGTTTTTAAAAGATTTAGTTATTTTAATTGTTAAAAATCATTTGCTAATGCATCTTGTTGAAAGTCAATGGTTTTAAAAATTTAGTCTACATTTGTGTTGAAAGGTTATTTTTCCTTTTAGGGAACAATTTTTAAGAATTTTTTTGCCAAAGTTGGTGGAAAAAACTAATCAATTGTATGTCCTAGTTGTTTTGGCATATTGTTATTCTATAACAACTTTTGATTTGTGAATGTCAAAAAGGGCTTATAACATTTTTGCCCTTATTATTAATTGTTTGGGGGCTAATTGGCAACCAAAATGTATTACAATTAGGTTTTTTGAAACATTTAATACCTTTGGGCATGCATTAGCCAAAGATTTAATTGAGTTGTTAAGCAAATTTGACGTGGAAAAAAACCTTCATTATTTATATTAAAGATGAAGAACCTAATTTAAATATATGACTATAGCCTTAAAGTTTGTTGTAATGCTATGAAAAAAGGGTGTTTTACAACTAGCCTTGCAACTCAATTTTTGAGTTGCAAAGGACACTTACAACTCATTGTATTTATATGTTGTGAATGCTAACGAACAAGTTGCAACTCATCATATATATAGTGCAAATTATTGTAATTCAATTACAATTCATTTTCAATTACTATGCAATTTCATTATAACTACATCCATGATGTCATGTTGACATCATAAATTGTCATCCATCTATTAAAATATGACATGTGGCATTCTAAAGTTTTTTTAATATGAATTATTTTTTTCAAAATATTGATCTCCATCGTTAATTATGATTGTTAATGATGGTCCAAAATTGTGACATGTAAAAAATTGCCACATGGCATATTAATTATATTTTGGAATATATATATATATTTATTTATTTATTTTAGTAGCTAAATAGATTGTACATAACCAAAGATAGGTAGGTTGGTAGGTTTTAAGACCTACAAACCTACATATTTACCTAGGACCTACCTACCTACTCACATAAATAGGTAAAAAAGTAAGACCTATTTATTTACCTAAATAGGTAAGTAGGTAGGAAAGCACAATACTAAGTGCACTAAAAAATAACCATGAAATTATTATTTTTATTTATGTTTTGCCTTTAGGTTAAACTTTTTTAAACTCATCCCAAAATGACACATGTATTTTAATGTGAGAACATAAGAAAACAAGCTTTCTTTATATAGTTTGTAACATGGGATTCGAAAAAAAACACATATGGTTTAAATCTTTTAGATGTTCATTACTTGCAAATTGACTTACAACTATAACATTTAAACACTCAAGGTAGGCCAAATCCAAAAGGAGGGTTCCATTGTTTTTGGTGTCTAAAAGAAATTTGAACCCCTCCTATCGGTGCATCTAGTGCACTAAAAATCGTCAAAAAATAATATAATTGAGAAAATTATGGGCCCTCAAAGTAGAAGGGGCCAAGAACTCAAAACACAAACCACTAAATGCTACAAAAGTCAATTCCCAAACACAACAAAATTCTATGTATGTCGCTCTATTGCTATTAGAGTTCAAAGATGATTTATAAAACTTGAAGTAATGTTCTCATAACATTTTAAATCACTCAAAATGAAATGCATATGATGAAAATATAAATAATGATGAATATGTATCCTTATTAGTTTATAAGTAATTGTATTATAGTCATAATAGTTGAATAGTAGTACTCTAGTAGTGGCGCACTAATGGCCATATTAATTATATTAATGTAAATCATAATCGAAAACTAGTTACAAATCTATCCCATAATGGGTGGTGGAAATGTGGACACGTGGCATGATTGCATGTATGTACATTATACACTAATTACAACATAGTTGTTATTTTAGTGACACAATTATAATAGTTCTAAAATAGTTGCCACATGAAACAGTCAAACATGGTTGACTATATATGTATGTACAATGTGTATAAATCATCATATAAAAAACCCATTTTCAATTCAGTTGTAACTATAATACAACTAACTAATTTTTTGACATGCCAATTTATTTATTAATACACCTTACTTTTAAGGGGATAGTTGCATAACAATTGTATGTGAGGTTTTTTTTAATTTTAATTACAAAATAATGTGATTTCAATGATGCGATTTCTCATAATGTAAATTGTGATGTTTTAGGTTTGAAACTTTTTAGGGTAGATGTTTTCGCCATGCATTCTCTAAGGCTTGCCAATATGCTTTAGCTAATGAAAAAGTGGTTTGAAATATGTATATGTCAAAAATACCCAATCTAACCTATAGAATTGCATAATTTGGTCGAAAAGTCAAGGAAAAGCAAACAAGATTAGAACAAGGCTTATGTAGATTCAAATCTTCTTCAAAAAATATTGAACATTATAGTTAAAACAAGATTATTTTCAAAACTTTAATATTTCCTTGTTTATTAAATTACTTTTGTTAAAAAAAATTGAACATTCTAGTTAAAACAAGGTTATTATCAAAACTTTAATATTTCCTTGTTTATTAAATTACTTTTGTTAAGACTCGCTATAATGTAGACAATGATCATTTATTATTTTTCTTTGCAAGTTTACCAATGGAATCATTATTTTTCAAAAGGCTTTGTAGTTCAAGGATGTTATAATGTTTTATTATAACAAGTAGAGTTCAGTGAAGATGACAACCAAAATTCCACCCCTTTGACATGGCATATTTGTCAAATTGTTGTTGATTGTCTCTCCCCTATTATAACTATTTGTGTTTTAAACCAATATAGGGGACATTGGTTGTTAAATGATGCCTTTCATTCTACCATTTCCATGAGCTTAAAATTGAAAGAAAAACCAAAAAATGCACCATCTTTTTAGTCCTTAATGGAAGAGGATTTTGGTGTGGCACTTGAATTAATTTGTTTTGTTTCTTTCATTAGAAAAAAGGTTTGAGGAATTTTAAATAGCTTTCTTTCTTTTTTGAAAAAAAATGATGAAAGAAAAACACATAATATCTTAGTTCTAATGTTAAACCCAAGATTTAAAAGTTTTTGCTTTGGGTTTTATTTCATCAGTCATGATCAACAAGTAACAATTATTGAATAATATAATACAATGTCATTATATCCTATGTTCATGAAATGTTATTATCACTTACATCCATCAACAAAATCTGATAATGGTTTTGTTGACCAGAAAGTGGATGATGACAATAGTTTGAATCTTATTCAAATGATAACAAGGCGTATTGAACTAACAAAATAGTTTGTTAAAAGAGGATTGTTGGTTTTCCAACATTATCAGGTGAATGTGAAGGAGATCGAGTGTCCCCATTGATGGTAGGAGAGACATGAAGCCATGTTTCCCATAGTTGGGTTTTTTACTTGTCAAATTTTGGGACTGTTGATTTTCAAATAGAAATTGAAAGGATCTTTTCCTTGGCTAAAATTTTCACTAATTTGAAACGATGGGTCAAAACACGTAACTGAAAGCCAAAAATGGCATCACCTAAGTTTAACCATTAGTTTAAATTGATGAGTTTAGACGTTAGGTTTAGCCATTAGTTTAAGTCATTGGGTTTAATCAGTAGGTTTAGTCATTAGTTTAAATCATTGAATTTAACCACTAGGTTTAATCCTTAGTTTAAGTTATTGAGTTTAACCACTAAGTTTAGTCATTAATTTAAGTTGTTGAGTTTAACCACTAGGTTTAGCTATTATTTTAAATTGTTGAATTTAGCCACTAATTGTCACCCAAGTTTAACCATTGTATTTAATGATGTGAAATAAACATGTGAAATAAAAAAAAGTTGATAAAAGTTGAACACTTTTGATGGTGTAGTCCATTGGTAAGCACTTGGTTTATCATTGTGAAGGTTTTGGGTTTAATTCCTTATACTTATAATTTAAGTGCATGTTTAGAAGGCTAAGGTAGGTAGGTAAGTTAAATTAAGGTAGTTTGCTAAGGTTAGATTAGGTAGGCTAAGGTGATAAACATTATTACATATGTGTTGTAACATGTTAGATTATTGCACATCTTCAATTTGCTTCATTTGTTATGTCAATATTATTGTGTTGGTATATTTGTTCCATTTAACTTTCTCGTGGTTGAGGGTTTAAATTATTTAAGTTAAAAGAGTAAATTAACTTGGGTGCACTTTTCACACAAAACAATAAATAAATATTATAGAGAAAATTTTTAAATTTAATATTGAGCCATTCAGTTTAAACTTAAGGTGGAATTTTTATATGACATAGTATTATGATGGCACCTAAATCATGGAGGATAATTTAATGTTTTGAAATCAAGGGGTCAAACTAACTTCAAGTTATTCCACCATAGGTAAGTTGAAATCACATTTCAAAACATTAAATATATTTATTCCTTAAAAATGTATATGAATGCATGTACCCCCTCCATGACACATGACTTGTTAATTCATTTTTTGAATTATTATGTTCCTTTTGTGGGAAGGGTGAAGAAGGTCAATTTATTTTCTTCAACACCTTGTGTGAATCTAGCTAGCTTTAAAGGATGATTTTATCTATTCTAAGGAAAACATAGTAAAATATACACAAAAAGTAGTGTAAGCAACAAAATATTGGGATCTTTTAATAAAAAAGACTAACAAGTAGATGATTTTATGGAGATAATAATATTACTTTTGGGTACATTATTTTTTGACTTTTATTCACATGGACCCTATTAATGGGTTCAAATCAATTACAAATGACATAAACAACTAATATAGTCAATAAATCCACCAATCATAAAATGACATTTTTGGTGTAGTAAGGTGAAACATTTTTGCATGTATTTAGGTTTTTTTTCAACACTTCAATATTGATACGGTGAACATTTTAATACAAGCTTTTTGGTTAATGGAGTTTGTTCTCATAACTAAAGTTATCCCCAACCTTTTGAAAAATGATGTAATTATTGGGGAGATTTTTGGAACACTTTTTAAAGTCCAAATGATGACACAAATTGTATTGAAAAATCTAGAGAGAGGCTAAAGATGCCCATGGAAAAAACCATGCACTCAACGTCATATTGAAACATATTTGCAAGCACAAAAAGGTAGTTAAACATAGGTAAATAGAGTTTAAGACCCACTTTTGAAACCCCAACTATGGGTAATGTGTCCATAATAGAAAGGTGTTGTAAATCGACCTAGGGAATGCAACCATTATAGACAACACAAATTAATTTTAGACAACCTTATATTAGATGTCAACCATTGAGACAAAGAAGTGAATTTAGAAGTTTAAGAAATATCATTCTTTGGAGAGACTTACTTTTTTGAAGTCTAGAAGTTGTGTTGTCGAATCTTGATCCTTTTCCTTGTTTGCTTCATGATCATCAAACTACCATAGATGGTCAATTAATTAGAATTGATTATTCTGTGTCATAGCCAAAATGAAAATATCAAGATATATACCTTAAGTTGTGAATGAAAGAAATTTGTTAGTTGTACAAGAAACAAATTGTTTGTTCTACAAAAAAAATTTGATGGTTATACAAAAAAAAAATTGATTTTATAAAAATAAATCGTTGGTTGTGCAAAAAAAAAATTGCTCATCAAATCTGCATCTGATGTTTCCAAACCCTATGGACCATTTTATATGCAAGTTGTCAAAAGGTGTCAAGAGAAATCCAAAACCTTAAATCTTGGAACCCTAAACCCCAAATCTTGTAACCCTAAACCCTAAACCTTAAATCATGTAATCCTAACCCTAAATCATTCAAGAAAATCCCCCTCGGATGTCAATTTCAATAGCTCATATGAGCTCCATGGATTTTCAAATGTTAAATCCTTGCTTTTGCTTGGACCTCATAGTTGATGTTGATTCAACGCCCATGACGATGTGGTTGTAATGGACATTTGTAGAGCACCCAGAGGTTGACCCCTTGACATTTGTGCATTTTTAAAAAAACACTCGAGAATTAAAAAAAAGAAACATCAATTTGGAAGAAATTGAAGGCAAGGATCTAAGGTTCCTTGAACTTTAACGTGCACTCTATACAACACAAAAGCTCTAGAAGCTCAATTGAGAGCCTTTGCTTTGCAAGCTTGAATTCATAGATATCAAACCTCATAGTTCATCCTAGAAGCTCTAAGTTGGTGTCGATTAAAAAAACCTTTTTTCTTAAAAAAATCAATGCCCTCCCTTGTTGCAATGAGGTTCCATGAGCTTTGAGGTGCATTTTGTAGTACAATTTGGAAGCTCATATGAATGAATTTTCTTTGTGAGCTCAGATTTCTTGGTTCATCTTGGGAATTCTCAGTCGATGTCAATTGAACACCCCCAAAGGTTTGTTGGTTTGTGAAATTTCTTGAGCACTTAAAGGTGGCTTGAAATTTAAGGTGCTTTGAAACGACACTCTACAAATAGACCTAAAGAAACCTGATTTCTTGGAGAAAACAACTATTTAGTATTATTCCAATTAGTTTCGTTGAGCTCTTGGGTGTTTTGTGTAGCACCCAAGAGCTCCAATAAACGCTTACATATGAATGAATATGGAATTGAGTTTTTGAAAATTAATGAAATAGTCAACAATCCACGAACTAGCCCAGGTACTATCGTAGTAAATCGTCTTTACTAATATGAATGAAGATGATAGGAAGTTCACGAATCTACTATCACTCATTCCGATTCTACCCAAAGCAAAAAAATTATTGTTTTCTATTTTACAAACCAAGGAAATAAGGAAGAATTTCAGTGTTCAACATGAGTTCAATGCTCATGAAGGGAAGGTAGGGCGGATGTTTGACACTTGCGCATGGAAGGGGGTGGGGTGGGGGGAGAAAGGGAACAATAGATGCTTGCACATGGAAGGGACGGGGGAGATACGAGACACTCGCCCATCAACTTTGCAGCTTCCCAACACTCGCAAATGTACACAAGTTCCTAGCCCTCAACATATTGGGCATGACAAGTGCACAATTGGATTTCATTTTCTTTTAAGAAACTTATGTATGTGTCTTTTGATAATAAATTATCACACATAGGAAATGGTTTTTGTCCTACAACAAAATACACCAAGTCATCAATTGTTTTCAAGTAGATGCAAGTTTTTAAAAGTAAAAAATAATTAGTGGGTTTAAAAAAAGAAAGTCTAGAAAGTTGTGGGGTGTTCAAGTGCAAATTTGTGCAAATAAAGCTTTAAGAAAAATCTATTTTCTATTAACAAAATGGTCATTAACCAAATCCATATCAAAACATGTCGACAAAACTATCATTAAAAAAAAAGTCAAAACAAAAATTTTAGCAAGTTCTCTAAGACTATCTACAATAACTTCACCTAAAATAATGTATCGTATGGCAACGTGTTTACAGTGTTCATTCTTAATTTTCAACTTATGATCATTTACAAAACTTTATGCATTAATCTTTGTGCCTTGTTATGTGCTTTGTCAATTTGTAATAAACTTGATTATTATCTTTTGTGATATTTTGTGATATAGTAGTTTGTTTGTGTGGATAAATTTATTGTTTATCTCATGATTGTCTTGTGTTGGATTTGTCATTACCTTCTATGAACAAAATATGAAGCAATTGTGGGAGTTGAAGGCTTGTTCACAGGATTGAGGGGAGGGAAATTGTGCTTGACTTGAACACATCAAGCAACTGCGTGGAATGTGTGGGACTGTTGATAAAAGACTCTTAAGATGTCATGAAAGATTTTGTTTTCTAGAGCATTTGAGAGGGTGAATGATGTCCAATGAAAATATGTTTTATATCATTGAAAGGTTTTAGTGATAAACTTTTCAGCCAGGGTCCTACATTCCAAATGAAGCTGGAATTGATACATTATATAAAGTTATGAAGTTTCAAAGACAAAATGTCAATAGCTGGTTGGGATTTGTTTAAGTGTGAAAATAAGTCATTTGAACATTTCAAAAAATTGCTTAACTTTTTGGTTCGTTATGAATGGTAATTAAGTATTAAGCAAATGATATCATTTCTAGAAAGAATCAATAATTTCTAGAAGGTGATTGTTGTGAATTTCATTCTTCATTTTCTGAAATAATGTTTTTTTTTGAATGGAAATGACTGTTGACATCAAGAAAGGAAATATTTTTAACATTGACTTCAAGAAATAATTATTATAAATATTTGGATGGATGACGATTGAAATTGTTGTGAGGCAACTTTTCTAAGTGAATATTGATAAGCCTTTTTTCACATGACATCTCTCCTTAAAACCGGTCTTTATTAATTAATTGGGTTAATGAAGTACCATTTTTAGAATAGCTCTCAATGAAGAGTTTGGCAGGAAATTGGCAAAATCCTAAGCAACATTTGATAAGTTAAAACAACCTAACCTATAACAGCTTCAATCTTTTGGAAAGTCCCTCAACATAGATGATGAATTCAAGAAATTCATAATCATTAAATTTCTAATACACAGGGTAGAAAAGTTGCACTGTTCCACCCTTCAAACCACATGATGTAGAAGGTAATCCCTACACTGAACAAAGGTGGGAGTTAATGGAAAATATGTGCATAGCAAAACAATCTTGGTGGGAGAAATTACTGAATTTTGAATGTATTCCCTCTTTCCTGCAATACATTGTCTGAAAACAGTGGCCACAATTTGCGAGTTTTTCTCCTACAGCATGAAGCCCTCAAAATAATTTGTTTGAATTCCTCATTGATGATGGATTGTAGTAAAGTTAACAGTTTTGGGTGATGCATTTGGCTGTGGTTTATTCAGAAGAGATGTTGTCAAGATTCACATGATCAGTTTATCCAAAGAATTAGGAGGATCAATAGGAAAGCAGTGCAGGATCATCAGGATCATTTGAGGAATGCTTGCCAAAAGCATTCTGATGTTGAACATTGTAACACATATGTTGAGTGTGAAACCACTCATGGAAATCCTCCAAGGTATTGATTCCCTTCTTCACAGCTCTCAAGCTTTCCAATGCCCTTTGCTCTTTGCACACCCTGGCCTGCACATTTTAGCTAAAGACTTAGTACTGCTGTTCTGACTGGTGTTCAAACATCAAGTGTCTCCAAGGTAACTGGGTAAATGGTGGCTAATATGTGCTCCTTACATTGCAATAAACAAAAAATGAAGGGAACAAAGAGACAAAGTCAGAAGAGATACCTGAATTATTGACTTGTCAATACCTTGGTCAGATACACCATGATATTGTAATAGAAAGCCCTGGCTTCGGGAGCTTAATGGGGAGACTAGCTGCCCTTCGATATTGTTTTGCTTCCCAATTGAATTTCCAGTTCCTTGCAAACCAAAAACCCACTCAAATATTTCCTGTGATCGGGGCATGTGAAAATCGGAGGTCACTACAGCCATCCTTGTCCAGCCTCGTGGAATTACATGCTGTGTTAGAGCAAAAAATCCATTCCCTGCACATGCAAAATGAGGTCATCCATCTCAGTGAATGCATAAAAGTCCCACAGGAGAAATGTCACCTGCCTTCACTCTGCTCAAACCATTCTGAAGCTGTCACATATCTGTGAAATTGCAAAAAAATCTCCACAACAACAGTTTGAAGGTGACATGACAATGAGTGCAGTCATAACCTTATGAGTGTTGCTCACAAAATGTTAGATGATCAAATTCATCATGAACAGCAGTGACAAGCTGCAATGACTGCCCATTTACTTCATCAGCTCCTGATGATGGATGTAGTTTATAATAATCCAGCCACAATTTTGGGCAAACCATGATACAAAATCAGAATCTGAGTTTCTTTCACATTTCTGGAACCAGTGGGAAGACTCAGTCATGATGTTAGCTAGCACTCAAGAGACATAGCTAAAACAACAAGTTAATGGTATCCTCATTCAAGCTGCAACAAGCTTGTGAGGGTAAGCTTCAACACATTTTAGGTCATCCCTGTTGTCCCTGTACAAGCAAGCATTTAAGCCATAGGCATAGAGACACCTACGTAGAGGCTAGCGGTTGGTGCCTTCTGCACCCTGAAATACATCCTTTAAGCCCAACACTGGTGACTACTTGGGATGCAGAACATCCCCTAAAGCCACTGGAACACATCTACAAAATTGCAGAGAAATATAGACAACAACAATTTGAAGGTAACATACATTGATACTGGCCATCTCACAACCAATTTGTGGAATTTCATATGACTCCAAAAACCCCTGAACCATATTGTTCATATTGAATATGAAGTCATCTTATCCTTGAAGCCAGTGATCAGCATCTGGCTGGCCATTGTAGAGTTAAAAACAGAGGAATAGTAGAAGATGGAACATTGTACCTATAGTGTCGAATGAGCTCCATTCTTTGAGTATAAGTGAGACTTGAGCACCCTGCTTTAAAAGATATTCAGCACATGAGTTGCTTTCATGTATAACAAAACCTTCTGGAGTGAGGATTGGGCGCCGATGTGGAGTTCCACCACCCAAGCACACAATTTTACAATGTGGACCACTTTCTATCTGCAGCTCAAGTGCTTTATCGAGCCGCCTTCTCACCCACTCAGGTACCCCACCCCCAGTCAATTGCCCTCCTGCCAACACTAAGATGGCATTCAAACTCTCGCGTTCTGAGTGTTCTTTTCCATCATCACAGCCAACTCCTGGATACAAAATTCTTTGATTCTGCACAGTTTGTCCATTTGGAGATTGTTTTGCACAGATTGACCCATCCGGAGCTGGAAACAGCTCATACCTTGAACTCCAAGGTTTGTCCCGAGGCCGAAAATTTACATTGCCATTAGGTCGCGCATTTCCTCCTCCCAAATTGCTGGTGTACCTTGGAGTGGGGGCACTCTTAGGGTTGCAGGTAATGGCAAATTGTGCAGGTCTTGCGAATCCTTCTTTCACTAGTGGAATTTTGCACCAGAATTCTTGCACATTCCCCCCCAATGCGCTTCTCCGGATCAACAACTGCATGACTTCCTTCAATTCAATACACCGCCAAAACCAAACCCTAAATCACAGAACGAGTTTAAAATGGTCTCATTGCAATTACTGCAAAAAGATCGGCATCAGATTTGAGCTTTCTCCGTTGAAATCCAGCTCAAAACTCTCTACATGAAGAAGCCTTATGTAGTCAAAAATTCCGCTTCTCATGATACTGGTTTCACGAGAAAAAACAAAAAAACACACAAAAACTGGGATCAAGAGTTCTACAGACTCATAGGCATCTAAGCTTCAAGGAGCACATCGAAGCTAAATGCAGCAACCTCAAATCCGAATGTTATAAAGACCATATACCGACTGGGTTTACCAGAAAACAGAAAATTCTAATATCACACTAATCGAAGAACCGATTCTTGGGCCTTTTTATTCATCTACAGCATGGAAGCCATGATCTTGGCGGAAGAGCTTCTTCTCTGCTTGAGGAAGTGAGGGGGAAAACGAAAAAATCCAGGCATTGGATCTCAAGTTAACTTGGTGTTGTACAGTGCTTTAATTTCTTGTGGATTATCACCAATTTTCCACCTAATTAAACCATGTGACCATTTGGTGACACCCACAAAAGGCTTAGGTGGCAAATTGAAGAAACCCATCCATGAAAACACAATAACCTTTGTTGCCATCATCATCATTCATTTGTTAAGTGCAAAGAGCTCATTCATCTACAAATCATGAAAAATAATAAACAACAAAAGGATTTAAGGAGGTGCATTCTTTCACTTTAATCACAAAAAATTGTAGCGAGTTTGCAACTCCTTAACATTATATATTTCATTGATAATATGAGGAATTAATGCAAGTTAGAAAGGTGGTATGATTCATTTCAAATTTTTTTTTTGTGATTTGTCTAAGGGTTGTTAACATGCTTCAACCTCCTTCCTTCCTTGTTTTTTGTTTATTAATTTGTTATGAGAAGTGCATTTTTGAATTGTTGCAAAATTAACTGTTCATTTCAATCTTGAAATTGTTAAAATGGAGGATTTGACACACTCCCAACCTCCTCAAGAAATTCATTGTGAATCTAAAATGAAAATAGTGGAAAAGTAGGAAGTTGAGGCATGCTTCTTAACTTGTAGCATTTTGGTGGTAGAGGGGTGTGTTGGAGCTTTGGGATGAGACTAGGAAAAATGACAAGCACTTAATCACCCACATGGACTTACACAAACCAAACAACAAGTCGATTAGTGCATAGTTGGAGCACTTTTGGTGTCCAAACGAACCACAAGCAAACTCTAACTCAGAAGACTCATCACGACCCGAACTTGGGGGAAGCCACCACCTTCCCTTTAAAGTATACTCTATGGATGGCCATAGGACTAACATCTAATTGACATTTTGTCCCGGGACTCCCATAATTTTGAGGGCCCATAACTTTGTTTGTGAACTTTCGATTGAGATGAGATTTAAAGCAAAGTTGTAGTCCTCTTCAAGAACTTTCCAACAGTATGTCACATGTCAACTACACACAAGGAAATTGGGATGATTCTTGACTTTTAATGATCGAAAGTCAAATTGCCAATGTGACTCTCGGGCTTAGTCTTGGCCCACACTTTTGCAAACCCTTACCTTGGTTGCAAACCCAAGGCTAAAATTGCAACAGGTTCCATTAGAGGTTTCATTTGAGTTTTGTTTTTTATTTGTAATTTTTTTCCACAATGCCACCACAACTCCCATATTGTCATAATCCTTTTCAAGGAGAAACCATTTTGCAATTGATTTTTTCGTCATATTTGATTACAATATAATTTTTTCATTCCATGGTATTTTTGCATCTTCCTTTCATGTGTTTTATTTTTATGAATTAAAATTTTCAAATCCAAAGCACAATGTCAATGTTGTTATGTCCTTGAGTGAACCCATACATGAAGCAAATTTGTCCATCATGTCAAAACTAATAATCAAGAAAGGGAATTATGATTATATTTAGAAGAAAATTTCAAAAGTCTTGGGCCACAAGACTCTCATGAGTTTAATTGTGTCTAGGGGTAGATGGTGCTTTGCACATTGTCAAATGTAAAATTTGTAATGAGATAAAAAGGAAGGTCAAATTATTTGTTCCTAAATGGGATTCTTTTTGTAAGCATTTAAATCGCAAGTTCATGCTAATAAGAATATAAAATCTAATATGAAGAAAAAATTAATAATACTCAAAACTTCATGTGCATGCCAAGCACTAAAGAAAGCTTGTTTCTTATAATTGTTAGAATGTTGTTGCCCAAGTAGTGAACATCACGACAAGAAAGAAAGCTAGCCTTAAAGTTGTGTAATTTGTCATTATTTTACACTTATTGCAATAGAATCATTCTATGTTGGGCAAAAGTATCCTTGGATCATACCATTAATAATATCACACTCTCATTTTGTAGGACCCATCAAACTTTAGAAAAATATAAAAAACATTTAAGTTCAAGTGTGTGTATCCTCAAGGAGCCATGACAATTAAAAACACAAATTTGTATCAATTTTCACCTTTTTTGATTCAATAAAAACTTAAAGTCATATACTTGTGCATGTAATGGATAAACATAAGAAAAAAAATTCTATAATTTTGAAAACATTTAAAAATATTCTTTAGTTATTTTTTGTTTTTTTATTGTTCCTTGAAATGATTCCTAATGATATTACTCAAAGATATTTTTTGCTTTTTTTTCAATATGACTCATCAAGAGACCTTTGCTTGGATTTCTTATTAATGCCAAAAAATAACAAAAAATACATCAAAATGACAACTTATGTTGGATGTGACAAAATTCATGCACCAAGAGATTATGAAGGCAACCAAAGCAAGTGGGTATTGCATGTTATGTTGCACTCACTTGCTTTCACTCTACATTTAATATAGCATGGTAACAAGTGTTCATGCTAAAACCCCTCAATAAACAAAAACATATAACTATAAAACAACCTCCTTATTATCAAATTATGTTTATTGTGTGTCTAATTATCATTGAAATATATAGTTGAAATCATTTTTAAATAAATGTAAAATTAAAGCTTCCTTTAAATTTGGTGTTAGTATCATGAATGTTATTTGTCCTAACAATTGTCTTAATTAAAGTTGTGATACATGATGTTATATTAACATTAACCTATCATTAACCTAACCAACCAACATTCACACAAAAAAAGTTAAGCTACCCTATCATCAACTTAATACCACCTTTTCACGATTCAAATTTTTTGTAATTCACTTGTGGAAATGAGGGCAAATAGGTTTTCACCCCACTCCTTTTCTCTTTTCATTCTTCATGCATTATTTCTCTTAAAAAATTTTAAAAGGTTTTTGCAATCTTTTTTTTCTTTGAACTTTAATATCATCACACACATTATAGGTCTTTTTTATTTATTTGTCAAAGCTTTGCAATTGGCATTAAAAGTTTTGGAGGTGGCATTTTGTAATAAGTGGTTCTATGCTTTACATTCAACATGTTCAACATTGAAAGTTTTTTTATTTGTTATTTTCCGTGGAGGTTTGTAAATTTGCATTCCATTTTTTCTTTGAACTTTGTTGTCATGTTGCACGTTGGAACACTTGAGTGCATTTGCACTTCGAGTGCAATTGCACATTGGAACAATTTTTTGTTGTTATGAATGTGTGATGTTGCATCTACCATGATAGTTGTTGCGCCTTCCTTTGATAAAGGTGTAGAAAACTTTTAGAACAATTGTTCTATTTGAAACTACAATGTACATCAATTCTTGTGTTGTGAAAACTCCTCTTGCTTTGTTCAAATGTGTAGCGGTTGTGTTCACAATGGTAGGAGGAAAGGAGGGAGGGATGGAGAGATGTCTTGTAACTTAGCATTCAATTCTTTGGTTGATTTTGACAATTTTACATAACATTAATTTTTTCACCAAAAATCTATAATTTTTTATCATTAAACATTTACAAGCATTTCACTTAACAATGATTTGACAAACCATGCCAACAAGGATGCCACCTCAGATTTTGTGTTACATGAAATTGCATATGTGAATCTGAAATAAAATTTTGTTATGTAACATGGTTTTAACATTCACTTAACTCCAAGTGTGAATAGTGCTTAAGAAGAAAATACTTGGGACTAGAAAATCTATAACAAGCACCTGCTTTGAAACCAATTATGTAAACCATGCATCCAAAAGTATATCTCTGATGGAGGTAAACTTCCATAAGCCCCTTATTGTAGACATTAAAGTTATCCATAAATTAAACTCAATTGACATTCAAAAAATACATCTTACATCAAGCACAATTATAAGGGTTGCAGATAATACATGAACATAAACCCTTTGTAGATAATCAAAAGCAAATACCTGAAAATAACTGATTCCAATTAGGTCTACCAATTTGATCTATTGACACAAGACATCAACTTCTGAACCCGAATCCACTATAAAGAATTTACTAACTGATTTTTTCACTGTCAAGAATTGAAACTGAGGGGGAGAGCTACCCGTGTGATTAGTATTAATTCATCATGAGTTCACCCAATGTTTGATCCTTTCTTTTTGGTGAGGCAACTTTTTGATCACCAATTCTTGGCCCCTTCATCATAATAACACACTCCATGCAGCCATCCATCCAATTGGGTGTTGGAGTTTGATGGGTAACTGGTTTCCTCTAGAAATTTGAAGTCTCAAATTGTAGAGGAAAGAAGTTGTCTCTTCCTCACTAATCACTATGCAGGTCGAAAACAATAATCTCAAACCCTATTTATTTTTGCACTTTATCAATAAGTTTTTACCTCTAAGTTATTGCTCAATAATCCATCCATTCACTCAAAGTGTCGTCCAAATTGAATTGAAAAGCGTGGGGTTTTTTCACAAACCTTTTCTTGAATTCTCGGTGTTTAAATCCCAATATTGGTCTTGAAAAATCCTTCTTGCCCTTTCATAACAGTAAGTTCCTCCATGCATCCATCCACATCCATCCATCCATCCATCCATCTCTTGATTCATCCATCCATCCATCGAGCCAGCCGGCAAAATTTCACAACCTTCTGAAGGCTAAATCTACAACCCTATCTATTGTTCGGTCATGCCCAGCCTGCCTTGAGATATCATACCCCTTGTCCATAGTAGATTGATGATGCTAGTTTCACCTCACTATGACACTAAGGGTAAATTATGTTTTCAAGCCCCAAAGTGCCTTTTTGGGGTTGAAACTTCATAAGCAGTTGTTGGATTACAATCAAGTTATCCCTAAATGGGGGCCTAGTAACTACAAGGTGAACATGACTTACTAGTTCAGGCAAAATGTCAAAGATTTTCTCATGCTCGTATTCCACAAGCAGTTTGTTGGATGAGAATGCCAAAAAGATTTTGGGCCTGACGAATTTCACAGAAAGTTTGTTGGATGAGAATGCCAGAGGTTTTCAGGGGCACCAATTTGAGAAGCTTTAGTTGTTGGATGAGAATAATGTCAAAGGGTTTGTGGCCTGAATCTCACAAGCAGATTTTGGATGATAATATCAAAAGCATCCGGCTGAGACGAAGAGGAAGAAGCTGCGGCTGCTGCTGTTGTTGCGGCTGGTTTCCTGTACACCAGTCCGGGAAGGATTTGCGTGATGATCGTCTCGCGCAAGCTTTCAATCTTTTCAGCAGAGAATTGGAGTGCGAGATGTTGCATGACATCCACACGCTTCTGCATGACATCGTCTCCATCGATGTAAACGGAGTAGCTGTTGCCGTCAGCGGGGAGATGCCATTCGTATTGCTCGTAAGCAGTCAGGGGATCGAAGAACACAGGGATGCATCCTGCAAGCATGCAATCGAAGATACCCTTTCGAGTGGGACTGTCGCCTGACGGTTGCAAGCAGAAGACGGAGCGGAGAGAAAGCTCTGTAATCGTCTGTGGTGTCCGCACGCATGTTTGATGTGTGCAACGGATCAGTGTGCATTGCTCTGAGGTTTCGCAAGCATCTAGTAACACGCCTCGTACTTCCCCGCTCATGTTTTTGTTCCGAGAGGAGCCGGCGAAGGAGACAAGAAGATCTCGTTTTGAATGTCGTACTGTGTTTTGCCAGTTCTGGATTTCGAGGTCAGTGCTCGGATGGAAAGAAGTCGGGTATGGGATTGCGATCATTTTGCTATCCGCTTCGCCAGTATCGTCGATGTGTGTGTGGCCTCGCTCGATCAAGAGCTTGGTGACGTTTTTCAGCTCGGGAAGACTCAACAACACGTTACCCCATGTATTCACCGAGTCTTCTTTGCGGACGAAGTCCCAGACAATCCGACCGAAGATCAGGAAATGCTTCTGCCCACGCAGTCGTCGCCAATTGCGGTTCCCTTGAAGCCACCCTACCAATCTCTCGCTCAACCGGTCACGGAGATTCATCGACGGGGAGAGCAGATTGCGCGTCAGATCCAGAGCTGGGTAGAAGGGGATGTAGAACATTGCAGCTTTCTTGGGATCGACTGTGAGACAAGGGTATCTCTTCAGTCTTTCATGGAACATGACTTCTAGGTTGAACTGATCAGTGTGGAACCAAGCATCCTTGGGTAGGAGGATTTCCGCAAGAGAATGGTTCGCCGGAAGCTCGATCTGTGCACCCAATCCTTGGTTGCTTAGATTCTCGCACATGTCTCCCCAAGCTGGTACATTGCCGCAATTCTCAACCAGCAACTGGTTGAAATCCGGAGGCAAGTCGTAGATGTAAATGTATCGCCCCGCACATGACTGCTCTTGAATGGCATTGGGTCCTAGTGGAACAGCAGCGGCAGCTTCTTCTTTCACAACTGACGAGCCTGCTGGTCTCCGGCTCACGATTTTGGTGGATTGCAAAGCTTGGAAAGAGGTGCATACGAACTCGTCGCATCCAAGGAAGATGAGCACGCAGATGAGAAATGTGGTGACAATGCCAAGGGAAACACACCTCAGAATGTTTCTTTGGTGTCGACCAGCTGCAGAGCTCGACAATGCGCGATGCAGCTGCTTGGGTCTTCGTATTGCGCCTTCTACGTGTACCTGCCATTCACAGATTGCTGCACGCACCTTGCGGTTCATGGAGTCCATGATAGCTCAACACTTGGGGTGTACTCCTGCTACTCTAATGCTCCAATGCGGCCCCGCCAGAAGGAAACTTGTCAAGTCCTCATGATGAACTCTGCGTCAGTCTTCAGATTCGCTTCCGAGGGATTCTTCAACAACTGCTGCGTGACCTGGAATCGATCCTAAAAGCACTTGAGGATGATAGATGTAGCCGGTCTTCTTACACCAAAGCTAGAGCTTCAGCAGCTGTTCAGCTCTAGAGATATGTAACCATCATTCAACATCGTGATCTTCGACTCTTGCCATGAGCAGCTTGTTTCCCATCTCAGCAGCTAGCTAGAATATCATGAAATCTTCCCAGAAATCTAGTGTCAACACGCAGTTTGGAACAACTATTGACAACCCAGGCCTGCACGACACTTGTAGCATGTGATCGAGGTCACCATCCGCGGATACTTACATGCACTCCCGCACACAGATAATGATGACTGGCTGCTGCTCTGTTCAACCAGAAATTCTTAGAAGATTAACTTTTGTGAAGAGCTCAGAAATCATTGCAGCTTGCAAAACTCGTGACCCAACTCACAAATTCATGTGGCCAGAACTGGAATCAAGCTGCAGCTTTCTCCGCTACTTCTCTGAACCCAAAGCCACAACGGGAGTTCTCAGGGGTGAGAACGGAGAACATCATCATCTAAGGGCATGTATACGACATTCTACTTACAACTGCGTTACTCCATCAATACAAAAGTGGATCCATGAATCCATTGCCGAGCAGAAATGGCAAAAAAAACCCAAAAAAAGAGGAAAGCTGATAATAGAGTGATCATAGTTTTGCATCTCAAAAGACTTCCAACACCCGCCTGAGAGAACTGAAGAGGCTTCGTCTATGAAGATCTCAGATCTCACTGCTCAGATGCTGCTGAATCAAGCAAAGGAGGAAATCTCACATTCACATTCAGAAGATGAACTGGGTGTTATTTCGGAACAAGAACCGTTCACATGTGCTGCTCAGCTCCTCTATCATTTTTTCTCCACCAAGTAACTACCCTGCTTGAAAAGCTCATGTGGAAGCATCAGTCTTCAGTCTTTTGGACCCAAAAGAGAAGGACTGTAAGCTAACGACCTTGAAAAAGCTGCACCCCTAAGACACAAATTCTTTTGAAAAACAGGGAAGAAAACAACAAACAAAAGCACATCTTTGGCCTGAATTTTTATTATAATCTACCCACCACCTCTGCACCTCCGAAAGTTCTCAAATATTATTCATCTACCAACTCTCTCCACAACAGGCTTTTGGCGCATTTTTTCAAGACTCGTGAACTTCTGACAGCAAACTCGATCATGAGGAATAATAATTGTAAACCAGCTAAAGTCTGATGAGCTAGCAAGGGAACAGTGCAGCAAAAAGGAAGAAAAAGAAGAAGAAGGAGAAGTCATACTCGAGCACATGAGCATCGGGAGGACAACGCAATCAAAAGCAAAGCTACTTAGAAAAGGGGAGCAAAAAGGAAGGAGGAAGCACACAGAAGCCTGCTGTAATGTCTATTATGAAAAGCCTTGTCCACAGAAAAGTTCTGCCAAAAATTAAGAAGTTTCACCCAATCGCTAGTACTTCTGACAATAAACAATCATGTACGTCGTGGGCCTCACTGTAGTTTGCAGACTTTCATAATAATACGGCTCCTACTTTCCCACCCTTGCCGTCCTCACTTGCTCTGCTAAAACAACTTGAAATGCCATTTTCCTCACACTCAATTCCTACCTAGTCTAGTCTATGTGAAGGGCACCTTATACTTGTGAATATGTCAATTAGAAAAAACCATGGATCTTTATGCCTTGGAGCTAGGAGCGTGAGGGGTTTTATGCCTTCTACTTAGAGTATCTCAAGTGGTCTCGGTTTGTGACCCTCCAAAAATGTTTCTCACATCCAAGTTTGGTTCTTCTGTTTTCCATCCCCACCCATAAAACTAAAACCAAATAGGTGGTAGACTATTAATAGCAAGCCACCTAGATCAATAATGAAACTATATCTAGCCAATCAACAGCAGGTGTCAGGCTTTGCATGTGCCATTTACCGGCCTTAGCATCCTCTGCAAAAATGCTCGACCACAACTATATTGCTGAGCCAAACCAGGTGTTTTGACTTTTCTTCATCCAATTTTCTTCCGAAGGGCCACATATTGAGCGTCAGTGGCGCTGTTCTTACTATTTTAGTCTCAAGAGGTGCCTTACACCTAGTGCGATTGTTAAGTACCATTAGGAGTGGAAGGGATCTTAAACTTACTTGAGGTTCTTAAGTTACCATTTAGGAGTGGGAGGGATCTTTCCTACTTAAGGACCCTAAGTGGGTGTAAGATCCCTCTTGGACCTAAATAGTGAACATCCCTTCTATTGCCTTGTGATCTACATATGTTTGGGCTCATGATAGGGTCACAATGGGCTATGGGTGGGAGGACGTTTGCGAAATCTGGTGCCACTTGGCTACAACCTTGTCCTAGGCCTTATATTGGGAATGTCCTCACCTTGGGGATTTACCATACATGTACCAGCAGATCCTATTGTCTGGCCCCACAATTTCCAAACCAAAAATGAGCCCATTTCAACCAATCAAGTTTTTTGGTGTGAGATCCACGCAAACTATCTCACCTACTCAATGTGCCTCAATTCACGATAGGGTAAGGCACTCCATTGAGGGCGATATGGTTCTATGCTTCATTTACTGTCAAGGGTAGTTGTAACACCCAAAATGGCAAGCCTTACCCTGCAGAAAAACCTGGTGAAAGAAACTAAAACAAGGCAGCTGTGAAGGGGCCTTACAAGCATAATGCCCTACAAATAGGGGCCAAGAGAGAATAAGTAATGTTTCCTAAGGGTTTCAGCGGCAAAATGACTCTGGATTCCTTTCAGGAAATTAGTCTGATGATGAATTAGGTACACACAGCAATGAGGGGTTATTTTGGAAACTAAATCACCTAATGGAAAGAGAACAAGCCAACTCTTGGGTCCTTAGCCACTGAAAACAATGTCACTAGTGACCACTTGTGAGTACCCTAAAAAAGCACTGGCGGTCTCTGACAATTTTTGAATCTAGTGACACTATTTGTCATTTCCGTCTCGGAATGTATCTGGCTAGTCAGTACACGAGCCACACACTCTTTGAATACCAGCCTCGAGGGACGATCACAGTGTACATTGCGAAGACATTGGGGGCACCGCCTCAATCACAATTTCTTGATCCAAGTTGGTGTGGGAGACAGAGCTTTTTTTTATTAAATTTTGAAGTGTGCGCGAGCGGCATCACTCCTGTCCTTTTGTTTGTCAAAGTGGCTTCCCTGACAATTTTGGCATAGGAATAAGTGCCCCCTTCATCATTTGCTAAGTCTATGTTTTACCTGCAAATTTTTTTCAAAAGAAGTTTAAAGTGGTTGATCTATTTTTTTTTAACTTAGTCCAATTGACACTTAAAAAATAATTAATGCATGAATATGACTACTTTGTTCATCACAAAGGTCTAATTTGGGTACACAAATAACACAAAAGTAAATTTTTTTTAATTTGCACACCAAACCTTTGAGGAGTTGAACTCCAAGTCTGATAACAAACTTTGCCGAATGCAACTCAAAGTCTCACCCACCACACTCGAATGTTAGTAAATCTCATGATAAAATTTGAACATAACATCATCATATTTGTCCAAATTATGGAAATAAAAGCACAAAGGCATAAAAAATTAATCAAAGCTCAACACCCATTCTTAAGTGGGAGCACCAATTTGCACTTTTTGCTCTTTCCAACTAGTAATGGCCTTTTGATAAGGGAAGTTTTATTGAATAAAGAACTTTTGTGCAAACATGTGATTGGTCACATCCAAATGCTATCCCAATCAATTGCACAATTTGTCCTTCATGAATGCAAAAGTGCCAAAATTGAAAATACATAATGCCAAATGCATTCATCAACTTTAAATTCACAAAACACTTCTCTAATTCTATCACAAGCATTCGGTTGTAATAGCACATTGGCATTTTTACTGGTGTAATGGATGTAAAAAAAAATCCCTACACATAAGTTGATTTTCCCCAACAATCATAAAAAATGTAAGCTTGATAAGAATGACCATCCATACAAAAAGATAAGGTCTCTATATTCTTATTAAGGTTAATCACCCAATTTTGGGTGATGGTGACAAAACTGTTGTCCACAATGTCACAAAAAACTTGGAAATGTTCATGTTGGTAGCTTGTCAATGCATCAAAATACATCATGAAAGGGTCAATTTGACAAATCTTGACTAATTCTACAAAATTGTAGACATTGGCCTTGAACAAAATTGATCAAAACATTAACTGCCTCCAATAATGGCAACAAATAGGATAGCAATGTGTCAAGATCATAAAAGAGGTTGAGATTCAACCTTGTTTGACCAACACTAATGTTGTCTTGTGACATCTTCACAATCAACATTTTGTATTTTGCCAAGAAACATTTCAAAGGTTCCAACATTGAAATCCACCAAGTCTTAACTTTAAAAAAACATATTAAATCTTCATGTTTCTATGATATTGGCAAACTTAATGAATTCCAAATGGCACTTAGGGGAGCTTGAAAAGTAAGCATACAAGGACTAGAACAAATTTTCCAATTTGGACACAATTGGCAAGTTTGACAAAGCTTGCATTGCAAGATTTGTTTTATGGGCCATACAATGATGCCCCATCATGTAATGAGAATGTTTTTCCTTTAACTAAAAGTCATTTTAATGCAACATCCTTGGAAAAGAAAAGCTCCATCTACACCAAAGAAAATGAACTTCTCACCCACCTCCTTTTTAGTTAACCCTCCCTACTACATTAGGGATTGTGTAATGATAAGGGTTACAATGTTTGCATTACCCCCTTCTACAACATGCTAAAGTGTGAAGAGGCGAAACACCTTTTTCCCATGCTTGGATCACATACACATGGACTAAGATCTAGGATTAGTTATCAATAGTAATAACCTCAACTACATTTTTTTGTAAATTCTTTTGACAACCATAAAATTTTGAGTTTTTTTAGATTTTGTTCACACATACAATTTTCCATCTCCCAACATGCCCCATTTGACCAATGTTTCATTGGATTGTTAAGAACATTCAATTGAACAAAGAATATATGCATTATTATGTAATCTATCTTGGGATGGCCATGCTTAAACAAATGGAGTTTTTTTAAAAATGAGTGAGGGCAACCCGTGGCTACGCCACTCTAGCCACCCGTGGCACCTCGCCTGGCCCCCCGCAGTGGCTGCCCTGGCCTGTTTTTTCAAAGAACAGGAAGTAGGCGGCTCTTAAGGTTTGAAATATTTAAAGGACCTGAACCGGTGGTTCTTTAAAGACTCAAAAGCACCACCCAACACTGAACCGGACCTGTGTTTGGTTGTCGATTCTTCTTCAATACGTCCGAAACCGAGAACTGCCAGTCGCGGTGCTTTGAAAAAAAAAGAACCTCCAATTCTTTCTCATTGAAAAACATCGGAATCAAAGAACCGTCGGTCTAGGTTCTTGTTTCAAACTTCTTTTGAAAAACAGGAACAAACCCCCGATGGTTATCAGGTCAGTTCCCAAGATTCATAACAGCCGTTCTCCCAAACAAATCAAATTATGAATCCCTAAAAAAAACAAATTCAGTGTTGGTGAGTAAAAGAGTGCACGTGTATAGGGTCTAGGTCAAGGCCCCAGAGAAATAATTTAATTTTCTCTCTGAGGACCTCGTTTCAGGTCCCCAACGACGGGTTTTGTTTCTGGGAACCTCGTTTCAGGTTCGTCTCGAGGTTTGGACCAGGTACTAAGAATCTCGATTCAGGTCCTTTATCGAGGATTCTGGCCACTTCGGTTCAGGTCTTCGAAGCTGTCAGTTGGGTAATAACTGTCATAGAGATCGAAATTCCCAAATCAAGAAATTTCTCAACTTACCCGGCCCCCCCCCCTTCTACAAAGCACACCATAGGGAACAGGCAGTGCCTGGAAGAATTTTCTAGGCACTGCCCAGACAGACAGACAGACACTGTAGCTTTAATATATAAGATTGCACAATTCTTTTCATCCTATCAACTTGAATTGCACCATAAATTATTTACTACAACACTATTTCAAAACCCTTAGAAAAATATTTTTCATTGGCCACATGAAAATTCATTTTCAAGAAATAATGATACCTCATTTTTACCCCTAACATGGCTACCAAAGCCTTATGGGCCCTTGGAAGTCGCTTGAAAAAAGAGAACTGCCTTCACATATCTGTTACCTAAGGCTGGTCAGGCATTAATTAATTAATTACTTTTCAGAGTTGTCGAAATTCTGAAAAACAGGTGCATTCCATGCCAAAAATCTGAATGAAAGCTCTCAAGCACAATAATTTCATTATTTAGTATAATGCCAAAATGGTTGATTATTTTCAATTTTTACTGCCAAAAATAATTGAAAAAATTTATTAGGCACCTTGCTGCTGAACCAGCCTAGGTATTATTACAGTTATAACATTTACAAATTTTGTTCCCCTGCTCTTTTAATTTTAGGTCAAGGGTGCTAAAAATCTTACACCAAATTCCCAACTAGGGTCTTATTCAAAACTTCTCTCTCCTTAGAGTTCTTAAGTCTAAGGTGGCCATACTTTTCATGAGCAATTTTTCTCTTGCTGCAATCTTTAGGGGTTAATCGGGATTTGCCAACATAGGTCTCCATTTACATGTCCCTAAGTATGCACATGGGTTGAACATGGAGGCTGGTGCTTGAAGGCTACAAAGTGGAGGATTGGATGAGTATTGGGCTATTTGATTTTGTTAAGAAATTCCAACTTTCCGCATATGTTTTACTTTAGAAATCAACCAGCCTCTGGTTTTGGTTTTACTATTATGTCAAAATATGGAAACCCTCCGCTCCAGTTCTTTAATATTTTCAGAATCAAAAGAACCTCTGGTTTTGGGTTCTGCAAAATCTTGAAAGAATTGTCAGCTCTCATCAAAGAACGGCCAGTTCAGGGTAGGTTCTTTCACCCAGTTTAGGATCAATTGTTGCAAAGGGACTTTGTACAAGCGGTCCATGTTGTATGATTGAGTCAAGGAGGTGAATTTCACTCGTGATGTATATAAGCTTTAATAACAGATGAATATTATTATAATTTTTGTGATCTGGTCACAAAAAATGGCCTCTAGGCTAATCCTTGGTCCAGCAATGAGATTGAATGGAGATCAACTCTCCAATATGAAAACAGACAGTCTTTGCATGTCTAACTTTAGTTTGTAAGTTTGCTTCTGTAGGTCAGGTCTTAGGGTCTATGTACATATGGAGTTCAACAACTAATTAAAATTAAAATTTAATTATAAATTTCAGGTCATTTATTAAATTTTCAAAAACAATAAATTTAAACCTGAATATCCTGACCTTGTTTTTAAGAATATTTTTTCACAATTTCGATTTTGGATCTAGGAAAACATTAGTTTCACAATTCAATTATTGTGCTAATCGTAACAAAATGGTGTCCACTTGGGTATGGGTCACAAGAACTTAATCCTAAACCCTCGGTTTTCACCAATGTTGGGTGGACAACTGAAAAATTTGGACGTCAAACTCGAATATCATATCATACCAAATATCACATTTGATATTTGCTAGATATCACAAATTGTGATATTTGAAGTGATATCTTGATTGTTGAATCTCAAGGTTATGAGATCTAGACATGTTATGTCTAGATTTCAATCCAAATAATACAAACTATGAAATCCAGGTAGGAAATCATTTTTTTGTTTTGATCCAAATATTAATTAGCTAATTAGGTTTTAGTAAAAAAAATTAATTCAATTAAGACTTAGGTTTGAAAAAGAAACCAATTTGAAGGTATTAGTTAACTACTTCAAACCTTATGTGTCACATTATTGTTCTATAAAAGGGGCCAAGATTACGCTTGCACCTCATCTCTTTATTGTTTTCTAATGTTTTGTATTTTCTTGCATTTGTCTTTATTTGTTGCTCACTTTCATTAGCACATCACATTGGAGCTTGCTATCGCTTCCCTTCATGTTGTTGTTGTCACATGCTTCAAGTACTTGCTCCTTTGCACCGTTGTTCTGCCTCCCTTTGTGCTATTATTATTACTAGTGGGTGCCCGTGACCTTCGGCCACTGTGAAGTCCCCCGGTTTTTTTAACCTTGGTTCGCGTTTTAGTTTTTTTTAGAAACTTTTAACTTTTTTTTAAAAAATTTTTTATGTGTTTTCTATTTTTATTATTATTTTTTGATCATCCAATCGGACGGACATTTCATTCATCCCTTTAATTGGGACGGACAGTAGCTAAAAGAAAAAAAGCTTCCCCAAAATTCGTCCCGTCATCAAGCCGAACGGACATTTCATCCATC
>Ga0209611_10002753_pt1 | contig 30779 bp, 25 predicted proteins | sample S1TSphgellanicum_3_FD_187693 | JGI IMG/M metagenome (GOLD analysis project Ga0209611, IMG submission 187693) | Host-associated microbial communities from peat moss isolated from Minnesota, USA - S1T2_Fc - Sphagnum magellanicum MG (SPAdes) (version 2) | ecosystem: Host-associated > Plants > Peat... | reverse complement strand
AAAGTGTGGGGGTGAAGCCCAACACTCCCAAAGTTGGGGATTTGGAGTCCTCCGGGACTCCCGAATGTTTAGAGTTTGACAGCAAGGCCCAAAACACCTCGCATTGGGGTGTTCGTGGTGTCATTGGAAAGGTCTTGAAGCGTAGATATCGAAAATGGCCTCGCATTGGTCATTTGGACATCTGCAGCCCAAGTTATGGGCAAAAGAAGGGCCGAGAATCAAATTGGCAGCTTGACTTTCGACCATTAAAAGTCAGGAATCGACCTCTTCCCGACGTCCGAATTGAGAGTGCGACACGACGTTGGAAAGATCTCGACGAGGGCTACAACTTTGATTCAGACCTTGTCGCGATCGGACTTGGAAATCGGGAGTTACGAGCTCCCAGAGTCCCGGGACTCCAACCGGGACAGTTTCAGGACAATTTCGGGACTCCAACTTGGGAGTCCCGGGAAAAAGAGCCATTTGGATGTAGCCTCGGCGGTGAGACGCAGAGAATACTATATGGGGGAAGGTGGTGGCTTCCCCCGAGTTCAGGTCGTGGTGAGTCAAGTAGTCCAAAGTGCCCATGGCTTATCCCAACACCCAAGGGTGTTCCTGAATGTGAACTAACCCTCTTGTGGTTGGTTTTGGATGCAGATTCGTGCTTGATCTTCTAATCCATCTTCCTAGTCTAATCCCAGGACTTCTAGCACGCCCTTCTACCCCTCTTTAGTGCTGGAAGTTGGGAGTGCCCCTCAAGTCCCACTTTTCCGTAACTACACAAAGTTGGACCCTCAAGTGGGTTCACCCCAGGACTTGGGAGTGCGTCATTGCGGGCTAGTCATATTGCAACTTCCAATTTTAATTTCAATGTAATATGTTGTAGATCTACTAGTTCCACTTCTCCTAGATCAGGTGGTTGATACTACACCCAATATTTGTGCACCCTACATCCTATCTTGGATTAACAAAAATCCCAAGTTTGAAAGTGGTATGCACTATATTAGATGGGTACCCATTGCTTCCTATCAAATCATGCATTGGTTTTCAACCACAATGCTACTTGGTATGAAAAACCAACATGAATCATGTTAAAAGCATCATGCCCTGCTTCCGCCTCAAGGTGGTCACACCCAATGTCTCTCAAAGATGAAAACCTTAAAGATACTTAAGATTTAATGAACCAGTTTTTCTTTTAGGGTTTTCATGACAATTCTCTCTTCATCAACCTCTTAGATGCTAAACTAATTTGCGGAACTTATGTTGTGGTCTCACATCCTCAATCATTGACCTCTGTCAATTTATTATTAATTTAGAAATTCAAACTGATCTCCCTCCATTATAGGTCGCAAAGGCATGATGTCAGATGGCAGGGTGGAGAAATTCTACTTATTTGTAGACTCTAGTTGGTACTATAACCTTTGCTACACATCTCGCCATATTTTCCAACTTAGGATGCGAGATCTTGATCCCAAGTGTTCCACCCTAATAACATGGTCTCCATCTTGAAATAAATCTTTTACACCAAGTATATAGAGTCTAACAAAATGATTAGGTGAGACAAAAAATTGGGGAATTCAAATGTCTCCAATCCTAGGTGTACTATTCTATTTTTTAGGAATTGAAGATAAGATTCTACGCAAGGTATGAGGTATAGTGATATTACCTCTATAATTTTAAGGTTGATTCCCAACCTTTGGCTCCATCCTTTATCCTCATCCAAACCTAAACACAGGTGTAGAAACCATTATGGGCTATCTCCATTCTAACATCCCCAATCCGAACTTCATCAGGATTCACACCCATAATAGTTATTACACCAAATCCCACCATTTGCAGAATTAGGGCCCCTAATCGAAGTTTGTCCTACCTTCTCAGATAATAAAACCTGACAACTAATTGTTGTTCATGGATCTCCTATGTAATGTCATTCGCTCTAGTTTCATTTTCATTGGATGATGACATATTGTCCTAATTGTTTACATAATCCAACTATTAAGAAATTTCAACATTGTCATAGAATAAAACCTAACTCTGATACCAAAAGAAAGGGGAAGATTAAACAAATAAACTTAATTGCATATAAAAAATCTAAACATAGTCAGAATCTTTAAACCCCTACAACCAGTTACATCACTTGATTTGTGATACCACTGTCAAGGAGAGATTTTGCTGATATCTACTTATTCTACCAGAACCAACTTCTGTACATGCAAATTTGCAAGTCTGTTATAGCTGTACGAATCTTCATCACACATTTCTTTAGTGGCCATTTCTTTATTGGCTGCCAAGCACCAATTCACATCACTAAGACTCCAAAATTTATTGAGGTATGGCTTTGAGGTCAAAACTCTCAAGGTTCATTCAGTCCATATGAGCTCCTAACCATTTTCCCACTAAATGCAACAATGCAGCGTAACATCAAATCTTTCATGTGAAAACCTAAATCCTGTAGACCTTTGGATTCAAATGTTCTAAACAAGACTTTGAACAATAGGTACCATGCTCACTTAGAACCACTCAAGAAGACAAATTCTTATGCAAGAATGTATTACAAATTTCATTTCTTCAAGTTTCCCACATTCTTGACCTTGTTCATCTCATTCTACCCAACTTAAGGACACCCCTTTGAGGCTTTTAGTACTCACTCTGACAACTATCTACAACATGGATTCAAGGTACTACAACAAAAGGTTCCCCTTCCCAAATGAATTTTGATTTCTATATGCCCCTTAGTTCTATAGTTCGTATCCTTGTTTTCTTCATCATCCCTCAGCATCAACCCCTCATATCATCTATCTTTCCTTAAATCTACACATCTACTCTGTTAAGTCATTGGCATAGCAGAGTTCATCAATGATTGGCATAGTAGTCTAAATTATAACAAGAAGAAAATTTCATACTACAAAACACCTGCTACCTCACTTCTTCATTCTGCTTCTTATCTTACCTTCCACTGTCAATTACGCAAACCTTTTTTCAATGCAGTTGCTCCTTCCACCATTCATCGTTTGGTGTAGCTTTTGTTTTCCATAACACACAAACAAACAAGGTTGTTTACCCATGCATTCCTTGCAGTAGCAACGGAATAATTTCCGCTACAAGCATGCAAAAAGTTGACGACTATTGACAACAATCAAACAAAAAAACGAAACCCTAAAACCTGTTGTGTTCATGCTATTAGAGTGACTTTCTGTCTAGTCACAATGTAATGATATGCTTATCCAATGTTTCATCACATATGGTTATAGGTTTTTTTTTCCCCCCCCTTAAAATCCTTTGTATTAGGAGCAAACCTTTTTTTTAGAAATCTAGTGATAATTAGCTAGAAATAAAATGACTAGTGATACCTATCTATGAAGGAAAATTATTTGTTTGTTTCTCATGTTGAGATTTCCCAAACCACATTTTTTGAGAATTTGGAAGTGTTCTTGGTATTGTTGGAAAGTCCTTGACAAGGACTTAATGAAGGTGATTTGGAAATTTTTAGGCTTGAGGTGCAAAAAATACTTAATAGTTTTTGTCATTGGAATTTAATTAAATTACCAAAACTAGTTTCGGAAGGCAAAATTAGTTCAGTAACTAGTTTAAACTTGGGGCTAACATAGGCTGCACTAATAGTTGCTAGGGGAACCCTTGTGTCATTGGCCCAAATGTGATCATCTTCAAAGCTTCAAGATGCATGACTTTTTAAAAAAAATTCAATTAAAAAAAAACAATTATCAAGGGGGGGTTCAACTCAAATGTCATTGGCTTCAAGTGTTAAAAGGTTGGGGATGTGAAAGGGAAAATAAAAAGGTTAATAATAAAAAGGTGGATAGGATGGCTCATGGAAAATTTCCTTGGATTTTCCCATGAGATGCAAAAGCAAATTTTTTTTTTCATGTGACATGAAAAAACGTTGATTGGTAAGATGGGTAAATGGAAGCATGGTTAATGGGAGATTTTCCCATGCATTTCCCCATAAGATGAAAAGACAAATTCATTTTCTCATGTGACATGAAGAGACATTAATTCATTTGCGGACTAAATGAGATAATGACCAAAATGATGGACAATGGGAGATTTCCCATAGCAGGAAAAGTTAACTACATTTTCTCATGCAATTTGAAGAGGCATCAATTGGTTGAAAAAATCAAAATTTTAATTTTTAATTAATTTTTAATGACAAAAATCACTTTAAATTTAATAACTTTTGTCCCATTGGTTGAAATTTTGTGAAATGACCACTGTGCATATCACCTTATCGAGGGCTTTCCAATGGTATCAAAAGTGTAGAAGGGATCCCATGGTTCAGGAAGGTTAAGACATGGTCACAAACAAAATGAAACAGTACTGTATAAACATATATTGTCATTCTCATCTTGTTCCCTCTTGTTCCCATAAGGTAAAAAATGATTCTCAAGGATGCTCCCCAAGTTCCCATATATTCCCCATTTTGTTCCTAATAACACCTCACTTTATCCCATATCTTTTGCCCTCATTTTTACTATTGTTATGCCAAATGAAGGGGATACATAATCTTCTGTCTGACAAGGTTCATTGGTGCAAGTATTCTCTTGGTTTACGGCCAATAAAAGAGCCCCTTCACCAAAAAAACCAAAGTGAGCCAGTAATTTGCTAGAGACCTATCTGTAAACAACTATTACACATTAGAATTGTAAGGTCACTCAGGATAATGAAGAAAAATAAAATCTAGACCACCAAATTCAACAATCCCATTGGCCTAAAAAAAATCTTCGAGCCTGGACACAACCCTATTATGCTAAACGCTCAAAGTAATGATACCTTTTTACCATTTCCATTGGTCCTCTAAAATTCTCACAAACCTGCCAATTCCAATTACACATTTAATAATTAGTTCACTCAAAATAATTAAGAAAAAAATTCAAACCACAAAATCCAGCAATTTCATTGTCCATAACATATTTTCTGCCTACCTACACACAAGCCTACTTATTCAACACCCTTTGTATATTAGAGTTGTCCGTAAAGTCAGGAAAACGCTGCATGAGTACTCTGAGTTTGGTCCAAATCGGGTGAAATTCCAAAAAAACCTGCAAAAAGGTCCATTAGGGAGGTCAAACTCAGAAATGCATCACTTTTTGTGCCAAATTGAGTTTCATCCGGTTTTGACCCGTCTTTCCTTTTTCGTGAGGGCCTCCACTGCTGCTACATATATTTTCACTGCTCCTACATGTACAATTACTATAATTGCCTCGAACCTTGTACATTAAATGCTGAGATTCAGCATTTCATACCCAGATTTAATAAAACTTCCTTACTTTGTGGACCTCGCTCAAAGAGGGGATAGGTGGTGAAAAGAGGCTCAAATAGAGGGTGAAGACAGGATGACTTCAAGGAAAACTCTATTAGTACACTAATATTATAACCCTTGTATGTATAGAGATGGGGGTTCAAGATACTTTGAAGACACCCTAGAACTGACTAACAAATGGGTGCAACTACCAATAGAGTTCAGCATTGATCTGGAGCAACACATGACAACTTTGTCAGTCATTTCAAATTTTGTGCTTTTGATTGTGGAGAAGAAGCAAGACAAAGGCAGTACTTTTACTGACAGAACCATTGCTTTTGGTTTTTGGGACAAGTTTCATGAAGTTATTACAATCAGAAGTTTTTTGGATTAAAAAGAAAATTTTACTCAGCTGAATATTGAATGTTTTTGTGCAGCATCAAAGCATCACCCAACATAAACACAACTCACCCAAGGTCAGACAACTTCATAAGCTTCCATGAGACTGTCTGAATTTTGCAATCCAAGTTGTTCTCAATTTTGGGTAGAACATTTATATTCTTACTTTCCCCTGGACACACCCCCAAAAAAAAACCAGCCCACCATGTTTAAAATGTGCCATCATCACATGCTTGAGATTCAATTTGGCTTTTGTGGCATGAGGGGTGCATCAAGTAAGCTCAATTTTTTATGAACAATGTTTATGGACATACACAAAAGTGCAACGAATTGCAAATTAAAAAAAAATACAAGAGGATAGAAATGGTGTAAGAGAAGAATTTTCATTAGGCACTTTGGATCACTGAAATATCTGCTGAATGCAGAGGGCTTGACATCTTTCAAATAACGTCTAAAACCATGATCCTTATAAGCCTTTCCCTCCCTGTAGTTCTCGAGCACACCAGCTGCTCTGTCATCCTTGTTGATTCTAAAGTGCAGGCACACACACACACACACACAAAATTCCATTCTTGTTACAATATGTTGTGTTTTTAATTTCGTGATTCAAGCTCAGGGAATAATTAGACATTCTTATTTAAGAGGTTCTAAACTGTCACTTTGTCAAAGGTTTAGTAAGCATTTCTTCAATAGAGGTAAAACCCAATCTCAAATTAAGGAGCTTCAATGTGGCCTCTCTCCCTTCAAGGTTTAGGGTGGGTTGTGTTTTAAATAGAAGAAAAATTACAAATCAAATGGTCTTGATGTGTGTTAGAATGCCATAATAGTAGAAGTGGGTTTCCATTCAACTGTCTATCATAATATGGGTATACACACACAAGCTCCAACCAATTGATCAGGTGAAGATCATGTTGGACTGTGATGTTTTTAGTAGGGTTTTATGAGCAACAACATCAAGACTGTTCAAGGCAATTTTGTAGGTCTTACAAAATAGGGAGTTCATAACATGCATGTAGGCATCTGAGAGAACGTCAATGTATGTAAGTCTGACCAAGAAATTAGTTGTTACTCATGTGTAAGTAATGAAAAACACAAGGATAACAATTGCAAATTTGCTAGTGAGTAATGAGTCAAAACAAGTAATTGGAATGTCAACCTAATATCTGGATTGATGCTCAGATTTCGACCCATTGAAAAAATGCATAAGCTCAAGGCTGTTCCAAGCACAGCTACAACAGGGTATACCTGCAACTCCCCCATCCTCATCATGGGTTTAATATATATATATATATATATATAAGATAAAAGTTTCTCCACCCACAAAAGCCCCATGGCATGTTTGTATCTAGAACTTGCATTAATTCATCAATCAACCAATGAACAATTTGATTGTCATAACAATTGATTCAATGCTTCAATCAATTCAAAACATGATACACCTTCAACAAGGTACCTATTTTACCTCTGGAACAATCCAACGTTGTGCCCAAGTAAGAGGCTTGCCCATGATCAAGGAGCTGTGAGCACAAGGTTAAGACTCGCAATAAGGAGGAGGAGGAAGAAGAGGAAGAGGCAACTTCAACAAAGGCTAAAGCTTTTTTGCTTTTGTATTTTGTAGCACCACCAAGGATGACATCCTTCAAAGGGCAAATTGGCAATGCGAAGAGGCACATGATGTTGGGCTTTTGATGCTTCCTAGTGACCATTCAACTTGCATTAAACCTCAAACACAAAACAAAACACCTAATTTTGCAACATAGAATATTTAGATCAAAACTCAGTTTCATGCTACTTGAAGCTTGAACTTCATCCAAATTATATGGATTTCACTCCTTTCATATATTGTTCAATGTAACTTAGATGGGTTGCTTGATGTGTTGTTGGGCCTTATATCATACTATTTGTCACCCATGTTTAGCACAAAAATGTCAAAATAATCTGATGTTGAAAACAATCAATGTTTTACTTGAATGTTTAATTCATGTTCAAAATTCTTTGATGAACTTTAGCAATTTCCATTGTTGTTTAAATGTTCAATTTGTCACCCATTTTGCTTGAATGCTCAATGATTCATATTCAAATATTTTGATCAATGATCTTAATATCCCAATATTTTTAATCAAATGTTGTAATAATTTATCTCCAAATCCTTCAATTGTTGAATCATGTCCTTAATACTTCACTTGAGTTTTGTGAATGCGAGGCCAATAATCTTGCTGTCTCTAGGGAGGTGGAGGGGATTGCTTCAAAACTTTCAATGTTAGATTCATTCAATCAGCTCAACAATTCACTTTGAATCCAAATTATGATCAAATTTCCAAAGCTAATGATGCTCCACCTTTGACAATAATTGAATTGGATAGCTGTGTACTAACTAACCAAATTTGTTTCCCCCCCACCCTTTGCCCATTCCCTCATCCACATTGTTGCCCAACCCAATGGGATAATTTCACTGCCTTAAAGCCCTGCCATTATTCTTCCAAAAGCATAGCAACCATAAGTGGACAATGTTGGATAGGGTTTAGGTGCCTTTTAGATCCTTTTGTTTTTGAAAACCCTAAATTTTCCCATTCAAGCTACTTCTCAAGGTTTTCTTTTGGAAACAATTATGAGTGTGCAAATGGTCATGAATTCAGCAAGAAACCAGACCCCAATTGCCACATTTTTTCCATATTCAAAACTCTTTGAAACCAATCTTGTAGGTCAGAAAGTGTTGCCACAACCTAATTCTTGCATCAATTTTTATTTGCTCATCTTTTTGTGCATAATATGAATCCTATGGGTGTATCAAATTATGCAAGTAATGTGATTGTCTCATCAATTACAAACTATTTTTTTGTAAATATAAATTGACATTGCACAACATAAGTGCTCAAGTGAGAATTTACAAATTTAAATCAATGTCATTTGAAGACAAAGTTTTCTCCATTTTCTACATTGGTTTAAAATTCTGAGCTCATCAAAGTTACACGCAATGTAACAACCTCAAACACTTTTTGGCTTTGTCAAATTAGGGTGCTTGCCTACCACAATCTCCTACTCTTGAGATGGGAGGACAATTTCTTGTAAGGTCCTATGGGAATGGGAATTATGGTGTAAGATGCCTAAGTGGAGGGAAAGAAATGCTACAAACTTTCTGGTTTCCTACTTAAACATCCTAGGGAATATGCAACAAAAAATTCCCATTTCAATTTTTTTGTGCCCAAAAAAATGTCTTTATTTCAATTTGAAATGCTACTACTTATACCAAGGATTTGTCTAGGAAGAAGACCAATAGTAGGAAATGTATATCATACATACAATTGATGTTTGACACAAAATAATTTGCAAAAGGTATAGCTAGAAAAATAAAATAAAGTAAAATTATTAGTGTAGTAATACACAAGGGTGACTTTAGCACATGTCTACCACATAATTAATTAAAATTTAATATTCCATTTCAAAAAAATCAACTATTCCAAAATATATATTTATAACCTTCACACAATTTTTTTCGAAAAAATTAAAATTTTTAGTATTTCTCAAAACAATATAATTTGTGCTGAAGCCACCAAGATATTACAATATTTACCAAAGTTGTTGAGAATTGAATTCTCAACTTTACACCATTTATTGTCTAAACAATTGGGTTATTATTATAAATACACAACACAATGTGTACTTTGTATAGTTATTGCTCAATTGTTGAAATTATGGATAACTAAATTTGAAAGTGCCAAACCTCATTTCATAAGATAAATAAAATATTTGACAAAGAGATGTCAATTATCAATCATAGTAGGTATGATATTCATGCTCATTCCACATTGTGATGGCCATTGAAACTTTTTCAAATCCACTTCATTTGTTAAAACATAAACAATTCTTGATTTAAATGCTATTTACAAGGTTTGCTATTGTTGCTTATTGCTAAAGCATTTAAGTTCAAATCTTCTTGATTTAAATGCTATTTACAAGGTTTGCTATTGTTGCTTATTGCTAAAGCATTGAAGTTCAAATCTTCTTCATTGAGAACATAAGAAAATTAAGAAGACCCACAATCAATCAAATGATGTCGATGATAATAAAAACCTTAAAACATTAAAACCATGCAATTTTAATCATATTCCTTGACAAATCGATATACCTTGATAATAACCAATGAGCAAAGAAGATAGACAAACACTTATTGAAGTGAAGATATTTCTTTAACATTTAAGGCTATTATTAACATGTTGTGATGTTTTTTTTCACATCATATGTTTGTCAAATGAATTGAAAGGAATAAGGAGTCACGACTTGTGAATGAAATGTTGCTTTGTAGCATGCACACTAGTTAAGAGAATTCAGGGAGGACTTCAAGAAGGAAGAAATCTGTTGTACAATGGGATTCTTTCTAATTGCAAGTTCACTTTGGATTCTTGAGAAGTATGTAATTCTTGGGATGCTCATATATAGTAGAGCCACATTGGATGCTATTGGTAGTTTCCTACTGAGAGAGACTGTTGTTGGAATGTTGTACACAGTGTTTGGGCACCAACCAACAGATTGTCCAGTTTTTTGCGAGGCAATGACAAGCTGCTTTGGAAGAATCAGACACCATCCCAGACTGGTGTGAGTCCAGACTCCAGTCTCTCATGAGGTGGAGTGGCTTGCCAGCTAGGGAGGTCTCTTCTCTTGATAATGCAGGTTCTGTGGAGTCAGAAAACTTGATCTTTTGTGTATAGTAAAGTGCTGGATTAGGTTCCTCACATGTGGGGCTTTGCCCAACCCTGGAAAGCAGGAGGTGGATGTTGTCATGAACTTAAACATTCACAGATCACAAGGTGGAGAGGACGAGGGTTCTTATGTGGACTATTTAAAGAGTGGGTGAGAACTTATACAATAATTCCCTTCCAATTTTAAATAGTACACAAGAGAACACTCTAATTTTTAGGAGGGATATGTAATAAGCTTTTTGGTAAACATATGGGAACTCTTGAGATGTTTTCACAAATGATGCTTTTGACATCAATCATGCACAGAAAATTGGAAATCGACTGCGATGGAAATGACCCTGAGTGCCCACTCTGAACTAATCACGCCTCATGGTCCTCATGGTCAACTTTTACTCCTTCACTGTTGGGAGTCATGATTGCATGAGCACCCTTCTCTCCGATCCGGACATCGCTACAACTTTTTTTTGACAAGAAGCTTACTTTCGGTATTATAAGATAACTTACCGAATCCGGGCATCAGCTACGCGGTGATGGGCTCGACACATACGTCCTAGTTCTCTAGCACTTCTACGAGGTTTGATACACTTCCGCTCACCTCGTTGAGCCATCTATCCCGCCAATTAACGCATATTGCTTCTGGTAGCAATAACAAGTGAACCGAACTTGACTCAGCAGATATCTGTTAGAGTCTCAGCAGAAAAACTCTAACGGTCGAGGCTGTTAGAGTCTGCTAAGAACTCAGTTAGTGTCTTCCATGATACCTTGCACCCAGAACTTTCGCCTGGAGTACATTATTGTCACTCCATGCTTTTAAGTTTGTTCACATTTTCTCGCATCGTTCCCCGCTCTCAAAGGCTTTTTCAAGGTTCCAATTTCGTACAAGGTCATGCATGCGAGTGCTCTAGACTTGAAACTTACCTATGAATTTCTTGGCCTTTAGATCAGAATGGAATCTGGATGCAAGTGGTCCTTTTTCCATGGCGCATGTGATGTTTCAGCCAGGAAAAAAAAGGTGAAGCGGCTAGTTAGGCTCTTCCGCCGTACTTGCGCCATCGAATCTGTCTTTTGGAAAACTCCATGTCGACTTTTCCTCCCGTCGTTACCGAATCTCGTACAATGCTCAAGCATAAACCGTATTGGCAAAGAAAATTCAAGCGATTTGGCGTCTTCGTTCACCCGTATGTTACCCCACCTCAGGACTTCCCTCCTGCATAGATACATTATTGGACGCAACAGAACTCCATGCTTTGCCAACAATATCAGTGCTATCCAGTCTTCACCCATATCCTCAGGCCTGGAGTAGTGAATTTGAATTCAATGTATTTGAATTAAATTTAAGAATTTGAATTCAATTCAACCCAAGTTGTGTGTAATGTCGTTCAATATTTTCATTCAAATGGAACTTTAATTTCCACAAAAAATCAATTCATTTTGTCCAATCATACGTTGATCATCATTGATAGTTTGCAGCACTGGGCTCAGTGCACTGAGCACCATGCACTGAGCCCAAGTCAAATGCTTACGTAGTATGGGCTGCCATGCTTACCGCTCGTGCGGAATATCAGTGAAGGTGATTATTGTCAATTACAGGATACTATCACTGAACCCATCTTTGTTTTCAAATTAATCATTTTGACAGATCCGAGCTCATTTGGTTGTGTCAATTATTTGATAATTCTACTACCTTAAGAATCTCTCATGAAGTGAAGATCTGTCAATTACATCATACTGTCATTGTCAATGTCTCTTATTTTGTTAATCAATTGAACAGATCAAGGCTTGTTATTTGGTTCCGTCTTTGATAATTCTACTACCTTAGCAATCTGTCATAAAGTGAAATCTTGATTCATTGATCAGAATTTCTGGCCCAAGCAACCAATGCTCTTGAACGTCAAGAAAGAGCTTGGTAACATATGCATAGACCTTAATTGGTACTTTGGTACTTCCCTGTGCTAATTTGTCAGACTTTTGCCCTTTAATCAGTATTGGTTGCATCATGCAAGATGGTCCTTGATATGTAGATGGTGGACACAGTGTCAGCATGGAAAGGTGAGGCTCGCGAGAGTTTGCCGCGATTCCAGCTCAGAAGTTCCGCCCCCTCATTACCTGCTCTGAAACACGGTCCCGATATTCCAGTTAATTTGTGCAATAGAGAGTCGTGCATGCGCACGTGCTAGACCTGCAACTACTGTAATAACTACTACTCACTTCCCACTAGTGTTTTGGTGGGTGCTTGGTGTAGGGCAATGCAGAGCAGGGTGTTCCCAAAATAAATCTCCCTTTAGGTGGAGCTGAGGGGGGCTTATTTTGGGAGCTCCTTGCACCAATGGTGTTACCCAGCGTAAAGTATTGCAGCACAAAAAAAATTATTTTCAAATTTTCCTCATGATACACAATGAGTATTTGGTGGGTACCCATAAGGTATCACTAGAAAAAGTAAAGAAAAAAGGAGAAACAACGTGGAGCATCTCATTTTTTGAAATGCCCCACAAATTTGCATGCTTTTGTAACATGACCTGCAAATAGATAGTTAAAATTTTCTGCCCGGGGTGTTGGGTCTTAGACTAGCCCATTTTTGTCAAGCCTTGCCATCTACCATCCAGCTTGGTGCAGGGAATTTTTGTTTCTTTCCCTCCTCCACTTTCACCCAATGTAGTCTCCATGTGTTAACCATTTGCCACCACTTGGTGTGGTTGTGGGCATCATTACACCAAACCCATTGTTGTTCCCTTAGTATCACAATTAGCTGTGATGTGTTGGTGAGTTTAACATCAATTTCCATGTGGCACACCAAACTGCTAGTTTATTTGAAACACCCACTAATGAATGAATCAGCAAAAATCTAATGATCAAGTGTTCACATGTCATTTCAATTTTTTCCCACCACATCTCCATGGACTGAAACTGGCCCTTCCACTTCTAATTTCTTTAAACACTTGGTAACCTAAGAAAAGGCCATCACTAGGAGCCCATTTGAATTAACAAATATTGGGCGCTAACCAAACCTGGTGAGTTGGGGGACCACCAACCAGCCCAACCCATCACACCCGCCAGAAAGTAGTTGGTGGGTGAGGCTACTCCGGAAATGGGAACCCCACCCAGCCTCTGTTTTCCAGAAAATAGTGGGCGGGTGGGCGAGATGGAAACTAAGCCTTAGCACACGAGACTTGGTGGATTGGTGGAAGAAGATGTCAACTTGCCAATTTGGAAAAGTAGAATTTGGCTAAAATCCAAAGTCAACTTGGTAATTAAGCTGAGAAAAATTTATTCCATAAAGATGCCAGATCCACAAACATGGGTTGTTTGTGTAAGGTTGTCTTGAAACTTTACAAATTCAAAGAATTTCTCAAAATTGTTGGAAAATTTCAAGTTTTCATAAAAAATTTACCGCATACAAATGGGGCATAATATGCATGATATATTTTTAAAAATTGTAGCTTATAATAATGAAAAACTATAATATTATAAAAAAAAGTTTGATGATTATTTGAAATTGTGATCTCAATTTTCAAAATGAAACGTTGAATTTGCAAGGAATTTTCACATTTTAAAAAATTCATATTTACTTGACAATGATTTTAAGAAAACATGTGATATATTGGGATAACTATAAGCATTTTTCATAACAAATTGTAAGAAATTCATTTATATGAAAAAAATATTTTTGAGAAAAACAAAGCCATTGACTTATTGTATCTTGTTCGAACTCATGGTTCAAGTTGAAAACATTATGAAAGACTAACTTGTAGTTTGTTTGACAAAAATGGATAAGGAAAGTAACCTAAATTTATCTATGGTGTCATTTTAATTTTACACCCTTCTGCTAGTAAGATCGTGCACAAGGCCTTTCATGAACAATAGTTATTGTGCAACATTCATGTTGGCCACCTTCCTATTCTACCGCAACTCTATTTGACTAAATTGAATATGAACACTCTTCCATCACAACATATAAAAAGTATTCAAACTATGACAACAAAAATAACAAGATTGTAAAGCCATCAACAATAAAGATAATCCTTTGGAATTAGGCAAAACCAATGGTAGCTGACCAAAATTAGGCATGGTTTACTCAACTAGGATTGGAAAACAAAAACTTGTGGGACCATTCTTGCATGTGAAAATACAAGGAAGATAAGACACAATTGTTCTACAACAAAAGAAAAATCAAGCATCCAATGAAATAAAAAAAGAATCAAACTTTTAATGAGATTTTTTTGTACATGAAAGAAGGCGAAAATATTTATGAACCAAATTTTTTAAAATTATTCATACACAAAGAAGAAGGTATATCTTCCTCCACAAGTTATGCATTAAAAAAATAATTTGCTTGCTAAAAGATTTATATAGATTGTCATTGTCATATGCTTTGATATTGCAACCATAAATGTGAGAATCACCCAATACTATGCATATGTAGTTTATTGAAATCCCATTTGCCACCCAAAAAAGTGAACATAGATACAAGGAATGGAGGGGGAGGGGCTTGGAACAACTAATAACCACATGAAAAAAAAGAAAATAAACATCTTTAAATGGTAGTTAAGGCATTTTTTAGAAGGGAAACCTTCCTTATAAACACTTTATGCATTTAAGAACTAATTTGGTTAATGATTCATACAGACCTTTGATATATCATGCTATGACACTTGCACAATGCAGAAAGTGAAAATCACTCAATATTATGTTTACTTTACTTCTTGATTCCCATTTGCCATGTACCAACGAAGAGCCACACAATTCTTTTAAAAACTAAAATTTTCTTTTATAATGGGTCTAGGCCTTTTTCCATTCTATTGTGACCTTATCACATGTTCAGAATAATTTGAAGTCATTATACTATGCTTTGATAGACTTTGCATGATGTAATAAGTGGGAATCACCACACATTATGCATAGTTTGAAGTGCGTTTCCATGTTTGGTGTTGCTGGCCCACATCCAAATGTAATAAATTTTATCAAAATGTGGTAAGGCATTTCTATGCACTGGTGCCAAGTTGTTTATCCAACCCAACATGCCCAAGAACCAACACCTAAGGCAATTACAAGTGTAAAAAGTCTTGTGACTAGACAAGAAGGCAACTGGATAATTTTATCATGTGAACATAGCAAGTTTTTCGGGTTTTTGTTTTGAATGGTCGTCAACTTTCTACATCCTAACGGCAAAAATTATTCTATCACTATTTGTTAATGGCAACAATGACTGTTTCAAGGAGACTTGCAAGCATGGGTAGGAAGCTTTGTTTATTTGTGTATTATGTGGAATTGATCGACAACAAACAATGGATGGCTGAGGAAGCTATGGCATTGAATGGAGCCATGGACAGTAGGATGGTGGAAAGCAACATAAGAAGGAGAATTTGAGAGTAATGCAAGCAAGTCTTTTTCTTTCTTCATCAGCTTCAGGTGATGGTAGGTTGGGCTTATTGAGATTGGTAGTTGCTAATCTGACTTCTGTTGCACCGGTGATTACACTATGGCAAGCAATATGTTCTTGTTAGTAATACATTTTATAAGGGGTTGATGCAGAGGATTATGATGAACAAAAGGAAGTCTAAGCTATAGAAATAAGGGCATGTAGAAGGATAAATATGCATTTTGAATGGGGACCTTGATTGAACCTTTCTTTAATCCATATAGTAGGGTAGGTATACGAGTGAATGCTAGAAGCCTTAGTGAGGTGTCCTTGGGTTGGGCAGAATGAGAAAAAAGAACAATAGAAGTGGGAAGTTAATAAAAATTTATCCGTAGCCAATATTTGCATAAAAATTTGTCCTTCCTGAATGGTTTTAAATCAACTTAGTTTACGTCACTCATACTTTAGTCAACCATGGAGATCAAGATGTTTTTGAGATTAAATTTTATCAAATAAAGAACTTAATCGTTCTTCTGCGTTTGTTGGAGAAAGGTTAGTAACTCATATGGACTAACTGAACACTAAGGGTTCTAACTTCAAGTTATACCTTAATAGATTTTAAATATATAACATATGGATTTGTACCTAGTAGCAAATTATTTGCTGCCACTATAACAAGTTGGTGAGAAATCACCAAGTATGTGCCAGTTGACAATTCACACATAGAATATTAAATTTTATTCTAGCAGATCAGTAGCATCAAGGGAAATTCCGATAGCACCAAGTTTGCTATTTCAAAAATGTAAATTGTTGGAATTGATTCTTAGGATTTATATTTCTACTATGAGTCTTTTGTGCCCAAGAGGTATTATTTATACTCCCCTTCTTTTGGTATTAGAGCAAGTCAAGTCTGTGACATTCTTTAAACTCATATGCAGTTGGATTATGACAGCAAATAGGATAGTATGTCATCATCTAATGCAGATGAGATTGGGATAAATGATGTTACACAAGAAATTCATGAGCAACAATTAGTTGTCAAGTTTGATTATCTAGGAAGGCAAGATGGACCTCAAATAGGAGCCTTAATTCTACGTTTGTTGGGATTTGGTGTAGTGATACTTGTGGGTATAAATCCTGATGAAGCTTAGATTAGGGATGTTATAGTAGAAATAACTCATAATGGTTTCTACACACGCACTCAGGTTTGGGTAAAGATAAAAAATGGAACAAGGGGATGGGAATCAACCTCAAAACTACAGAAGCAATATCATTACACCTCATACCTTGCGTAAAATCTCATTTTCAATTCCTAAAAAGTAGAATAATACACATAGAATATGAGACATTTGGATTCCCTAGCTTTTTATTTCACCTAACCACTTTGTTAAATTCTACAGACCTGGTGTAAAAGACTTGTTTCAGATTGGACATCATGTTCTTAGGGTGGAGCACATTGGATCAAGATCTCACATCATAAGTTGGAGAATATGGCGGGATTCAGAGCAAAGGTGGCAATATCAACTAAAGTCCACAAATGAGCAAAATTTTTCCATTCTACCATCTGATATCATGCCTTTAAGACTAGTAGAAGAAGGAGATTAGTTTGAATTTTTGGGCTAATACTTAGATGGTAAATAGCAATTTCTGAAGATGAAGGTTATCACATGAAATTCAGTTTGGCATCTTCAAATTTGATGAAGAAGGATTTTCATGGGAGCCCCAAGCAGGCTCAATGATCATGAAAACTTTAAGGTTTTCATCTCTAAAAATGATTGACACCTCTAAAATAGAAGTAAGGAGGTTGGCATCAAGATTATCCATGATAGTTTCTTTTCTAAAATAGCAATGTGGTTGAAGGCCATGGCAAGGTCTCATAGATGGGAGTGGGTTCTCATATAATCCAGTGAGTACCATTTCTATTTCAACAGTCCTAGGCCCTTTAATTCAACTAAAGTGTAGGAGGATAAAAAGGGGATGAGGAATGTCTATTTCTCGAATTGAAGGTATTTTAATACATGTAGACACGGATTTGAAAGGATGTTGTGTTGCAGCTTTATTGTCTTGAATTTGTCAGGCTAGGTTGGAAATATTCAAAGGACATAGACATTAGTTATAGCATCAAGGTAGGTTACAACAGAATGTGGGCAGATGTTTATTAGGAAAAAATGGAACATTGGATGTGCAACATATGATTTTGCAATTCTAGATTAAAGTTAGAAGTTGCAAAATGACTAACCCACAGGGTATGGATGAATTATTTTGGGGACAAGACCATGAGGATGTTAATGACTGGGCAAAAAGGCTCACAATGGCTGCAAAAGTGTGAGATTTGAATGTAAACAAACTCTTCAAAATTGCAAAACTAAATTTAAGAGGGTGAGCTAAGGAATGGTTCAAGAGGTTGCACCTAGCACCAACTAATTGGACTGAACTATAGACTTTAATAATAAAAACATATGAGGATGTTGATGCTGATGACATCAAAATGAAACTTGATGCCATCAAACAAGAGCCCAAGGAAAGGGTTAAAAAATATTTTGAATGTCTTGATAAGCTATTTCAGAGAGGCGGGATACATGATGTTAAGCAAAGAAGAAGATTTCTAGCCAAGTTGAGGCTAGAAATTAGGAAGTTGTGTGTGGTAAGGACTTTTACAAATATTGAAGAATTAATAGGAGTTGTAACAAAACTAGAAAGGGTGTTGGGAAAGCTTGGAAAAACACCATATGAACCTCTAAAGGAGGAACAAAAAGAAGGAGTTTCAAAGACCATGATGGAAAAATGGGTCACTACTTTGTACAACACACTCATCAATTTTTTTTAGGGGGAATGTGCCCAATCCGGATGCACCATCTTCCTCCATTATGTTCAGAGTATGCCAGATATGCAAAGGAGGAGACCATTTAGCCACCACGTGTTTGAGATTAAATGAGCCACGACCAAAATGTGCCAAGTGTGGCATGTTTCATAAGATAGAAAATTGTGGGATAAAATGTTCTTTCTATTCAAGGTTTTCAAAAGATAGGTGTTGGAAGAAACCTAAGGATGGGAAGTCCCACTTTGGAACAACAAAGTTTTTGGAGGTATTATTGAATGATGAAGAAGCAACCATGCAACAACTTAACAAGCTATGCGGAAAGGAAAATGTCTTTTCTTACACTCAAGTTCCTAGAAGAAGGATGCATGTTGAGGTGGCACTAAGTGGAACTGTGCAAACTCTTGAAATTGCAAGAAAGGGGACAAGAATAAATAAGGAGACCTCGGTCAGGTTTAAGATTCTTTTCCACTTCATTAAAGGGAAGATTTCCCTTTCACATATGGAAACAATTCTTATGATCCTAGGAGAACTTGAACACCTTGAAAGTCTAGTAAAATTGGCTAGACACAAAAAAGATTCAGAAACATCGGACAACCAAGTATCTATGGTTTAAACATCTCCAACAATCAGAAAGATTTATATCAACAAGACACATCATAGCAAGACTCTCCATTTGCTTGTAGAAATAAACAAATATGTGGTTGAGGGACTAGTAGATACTAGAGCATCCATGTTTGTTATGGCTACTGCTGTAGTTATAAAATTGGGCATAATGCATTTGGTCATTAGATCTGAGACCTACAAAACTACGTCTAGAGTTGTTACACAAGCCATGGGGAGAATTGACGAAGTACCTATCAAAGTTAGAGGTGTACAATGTACCATAACCTTTATGGTGGTAGACACTAACAACTATGACATACTGCTTGGATTAGATTTTTTGATAAAATTTGGTGTAATCATGGATGTGGAACGAGGTTTAATCTAAGTGAGGCATGGTCTAGGAGCTAATGTGGAGGTATTACCATTAATTATGGTGAATATGCTATAGAATATGAACTTAGAAGCTATGATGCGTGATGTCATTTTTGCCTTGGAGAACACAGATCATTGATAATTTTAATCCAACCATCAAATTCCATATCAGTATAATTCCATCATACCCAAAGGAATGGATGTCCCTGTTTCAGATTTGAACACTAATACAGATAATAATGAACATGATGATGAAGGGTTTCACCAAGTTGAACAGATTGGTGATGAAAGTGAGTTTTGGGGTATTGAGTTTGAAGATATGGTGCTATCAGAAAGACCACATCAGATTCTACAACTAATACTACAAGAATAGGTTGATGGGTTTATGGAAGAAGAAATAATAGATGCAAATGACTATGTTGATTGGCTTAAGTGGGTTTCTAATACAAAAAGAAGAAAATAGACCATGTTTGAATCTACAAATTTTGAAGAAATTCCAGTACTATTACAAATTCATGAAACAGAAGGTGGTGATGTCCACAACAATTCCAGCAACAAGTTGACAACATCTGACAATGATGAAGTAAGCACAAGATGGAAGTAAATATGTCAGAAATCTGGGTTGATCCTAACTTTGATAAGGAGAAGAAACAACAACTCTGGAAAGTGCTGGAGTGTTACCAAGATGTTTTTGCTTAAAACAAAGGTGAACTTGGCTGCTGCACCATTGGAGAGCATGTTGTGGATACATAGGGGTTCCCACCTTATAAGGTAACTTGTCCTACTGGGAGGAGGCAAAAGTAAAGAAACAAATTGATATTTTGGTGGATTTGGGCAAGATGAAACCCAACTCTGAGTACACATGTTGCATCACTTTGCTAATCAAAAAGGATGAAAGTAGGCAATTCTATGGAGATTATTGACCATTCAACATGCAGACCCACTAGGACTCATTTCCAATGCCACTTGTTGACAATGTGATCACCCAGCTAGGAAAATTCGCTTAGTTCATTCCATTGGATTTGTAGTCTGGTTTTTGGTAGATTCGGATGGCACTTGAAAATATGAAGAAGACAACATTAATCATTAAGATTAGATTCTATGACTGGACAGTCATGCCGTTTGGTCTTAAAAATGCAACTAGCACGTTTACCAGGACAATGTCAAAAACATTTAAGGAGTTGAGGGATAAATTCTTTAAAGTATTTGTTGATTATCTCAATGTGCACAGTGAGAATTGGCAGGAACATCTTCAACATTTGGATGTTGTGTTTCTCAAACTCAGGGAGGTGAACCTAAAGTTAAACCCAAGTAAATGTTGTTTTGCTACAAAAAGTATCACCTTTTTGGGCCATGTGGTTAGTGACGAAGGCACCAAACTAGAATTTAATAAAATTGATGTAGTTCTGCATTTCCCATAACCAAAGACAATTACCAACATCATGTTTTTTCTAGGCCTAATTGGGTATTACCGGAATTATGTTCAAGGTTATTCACGATTGGCTACTCCGTTGTTTGAGTTGACAAAAAAGGAGGTTGACTTTGTATGGGATTTGGGATGTCAACAAGCGTTTGAAGCTTAAAAAAAACACTTAGTGATGCGCGTGTGCTTATACGGCCTGATTTCAAGAAATGGTTTTGCCTTGATGTTGATTGGTCACCAAAAGGTGTTAGAACCATCTTGTCACAACGAGAGAGCAAGCTTGAAAAGGTGGGGGCTTATGCCAACAAAAGCTTGATGATAGCACAAAGGAAGTTCCACCCCATGGAAGGGGAATGTTATGCACTGATCTTGGGCATTATGAATTTCAAATAATACCTGCATAGGAACCATTTTATTCTAAGAACAGATCACAAATCACTTGAATGTTTAATGACAGTATCAAATGCGCATGGCAATAGAGGTAGGTGGATTGATATGCTACATGATTTCAGTTTCAAAATACTACACCAACCAAGATTCAAAATATGAATGTTGATGCCTTGAGCAAAAATTTAGTGGGTCCAGCCACGAATGTCGATGACTTCACTGAGGAAATGTAGGACATTGGGAGTATACAAGCTGACATGCCTAGGGCAGAAGATAAGATCTTTTCTATTCAAACTGGCAAGGGTTCAAAGTGGTTCAATTTTAGGAGATAGGTAAAAAGGTTTTCACAACATCATGAATGTTGTTTTGGCATCAACCACTAGTGTTATTCAAGGAATCATCAACTCTATATGCTTGATGTTGTACCGAAGGTAAATCAACATAAGAAGCTTGCTTCGCATGTGGAGGAGATTGAAGCAGCAAACACTAAAGGAGGTGAGGTTCTGAATAATACTAATGGGAAACGAGCATTAAAAAAAAAGTTACTTCAATACTATTACAAACAAGAACAATTGGAGTTGGTGTTGGCAATTCAATAATTATTTGAATTTTATGAACATAACTTGGTTGACACAAACTCTGATGAAGACGAAAAATGTTGGATGGACACCAAGGACATTGACATCTGGAAGGACGTAACTTGCATGAAATTGTTGCAAGAAGGCATATTGTCGAACATAGTTGATCTTGAGGAGAGCAAAAGAGTAAGAAAAAGAATAATAAATTATCATTGGTAGGATCAAAAGGTTTTACTTCCAGGGGTTGTTCGTGCTTAAACTAGAGAAAAGAATGGTGCTAATAATCTAAATGCATGAAGATTTGGGGTATTTTGGAAAGTAAAGGACATTGGCTGAAATTTGCAAGAGATACTTTTGGCATAATAGGACAGAGGATGTAAAAATAGTTGTGAAAATGTGCTAGCAATGCCAAATGGTGAGAAAGGTGGACAACATTCACTTTGAGGATGAAGAGTTGAAGATTATACATGTTTGTGAACTATTTTATAAGGTTGTTATGGATACTGTAGGACCATTACCTGAAACCAAGTTTAAAAACAAATATATTCTAGCTGCCATCGATCATTATTCAAAATGGTGCGAAGCAAAAGTTATTGCTAACCATGGTGCTAAGACAATAGCCAAATTTTTGGAGGATGATGTAACACGAGTAGAAAAACCCCATTTTTTGACTTGTCTTAGGTGACTAAAAGTGTCTTTTGAGACTATTTTTGATATAGTCGCAAAAGACACTTTTAATCACCTAAGACAAGTCAAAAAATGGGGTTTTTCTACTAGTGTTATATGTAGATACAGAGCTCCCAAGTTTGTGCTGACTGATAATGGAGGGGAGTGGGCAATAGAATTTGATGTCATGTGTAGGGACTATGGTATCAACACACGACACCCAATGGCCATAGTGTAATTGAACGGTTAAACCATTTGATCAAAATTATTAAACATGGCATCATCATGCTCTACAACACTAAAAAATGTGGAATGTTGGGATGAACAAATGGCCAAAGTCATGTTTGGATATAGATGCAGAATTCAAGCTAGCATTAAGTTTTCTCCCTTCTTGATAATGACTGGGTGCACACCACGTCTTAAGGCTGACACAACCTACATTCTCGGACTGCTATGATTGATGACATTGTTGATGCAAAAACTACTATAAAGCAATTTTTTCAAAAGATGAAACTGATAGCAAACATCCATGAAAATGTTCTGCTCAATGTAAAACAAGCACAAAAGAAGCAAAAGAAGACCTATGCTACCAAAAAAGGGAAGCAAACCTTTGAAGGATTGGTTGTTGGACAAACAATGGTTAAAATGAAAAAGCCAAGGAAAAATAAAGCTTTAATTTCAAGTTGGGAACATCCATACCAGTTTGTTGGACATGTAAATGGGAATGGAAATTTTGATTTTGAAGAAGGCAACAAGGTATGCATCATTAAAGATGTTGATGGGCATCGGTGGGAAAGATCATGTAGGGATCTCCAAATTTATCATGTCCTACAAGATTGAAGAAGCTGAAGGACTCAACTTTTTAAAAAAAGGAGGGGTTACATATGTGACTAGACAGGAAGGCAATCGAATAATTTTTTCATGTGAACATAACAAGTTTTTAGGGTTTTGGTTTTTGTTTTGAGTGATTGTCAACTTTCTGCATGCTAACGACATAAATTATTTTGTCACTGTTTATTAACGGCAACAATAACTATTTCAAGGAGACTTTCAAACATGGGTAGGAAACTTTGTTTATTTATGTATTATGTGGAACTGATTAACAACAAGCAATGGATGGTTGAAGAATCTACGACATTGAATGGAGCTATGGAAAGTAGGATGGTGCAAGGTAGCATAAGAAGGAGAATTTGAGAGCAATGTAGGTAGGTCTTTTTCTTTCTTCATCAATTTCAGGTGATGGTAGGTTGGGCTTATTGAAATTGGTAGTTTCTATATTTGACTTCCGTGATGCCAGTGACTACACTATGGCAAGCAATATGTTCTTATTAGTAATAGATTTTATAAAGGGTTGATGCTGAGGATTGATGACGAATAGAAGGAAATCCAAGCTGTAGAAATAAGGGCATGTAGAAGGATAAGTATGCATTTTGAATGGGGACCTTGGTTGAACCTGTCTTCAATCCATATAGTGAGGCAGGTATATGAATGAATGCTAGAAGCTTTAGTGGTGTGTCCTTGGGTTGGATAGAATGAAATAAAAAAACAACAGAAATGGGAAGTTAATCGAAATTTATCCGTAGCCAATATTTGCACAAAAATTTGTCCTTCTTTAATGGTTTTAAGTGAACCTGGTATATGTCACTCATACTTTGGTTAGCCATGGATGTCAAGATGTTTTTGAGATTAAGTTTTATCAGATAAAGAACTTCATTGTTCTTTTGCATTTGTTGCATTTGTTGGAGAAGGGTTAGTAGCTCATATGGACTAACTGAACATTAAGGATTCGAACCTCAAGCTATACCTTAGTAGATTTTAGATATATAACGTATGGATTTGTACCTAACAACAAACTATCTGTTGCCACTATAAATAGTTGGTGAAAGATCACCAAGTATGTGCCAGTTGGCAATTCACACACAAAATATTGAATTTTGTTCTAATAGATTAGTAACATCAAGGGAAATTCTAATAACACCATGCTTGTAATTTCAAGAATGTAAGTTGTTGGAATTGATTCTTAAGATTTGTACTTCTACTATGAATCTCTTATGCCCAAGAAGTATTATTTATACTCCCCTTCTTTTGGTTATAGTCCATCCATGTGCCTATCGTACTCCAATTAAATGTTTCTTTCCAAACACTAAGGGTAAAGAGAGTGAGGAGACCAATAGTTGTAAGTTTCTTGAAAATTTTCAATTAAATTAGGGGGGGGGGAGGTTTGCTAGATGGGACACCAACCAAAATAGTGGGGAATCCATTAAAATAATGGGTGGGTGTGTCAAAATTTTGCATTAAACCTATGTGAGTGAAGATAATATAGATACTGGCCCATCAATTGTCATGGAATTGCACATACAAACAATTCAATTGTCAATTAAAGTGCATTTTTAATTTATAGATTTTTGTTGCAAGATTGCATTTTAGACAAGAGGATTAAAAACTAATAGTTTCAAAAGGATTTTTTCCATGAAATTTTGGACATACAAGTATACAAGTAATTAAGGAACAAAATCTTCTATGGTGATTCTTACAATTTGGTGGGATATTAATTATCCATTGATATGAAGGCTTATATTTTAGGCCTTACCACAATTTTGATAGAATTTATCAATGGATAATATAAAGCAAAATTGGATATCTATATTCCTAAAATGAACTATGAATATTATTGGGATTTTTACCATTGTTCCAATGTAGGTGCCGGTTCACCCAAACCATGTTAAACAATGTCATGTGTAAAAAATTGTAAAACAACTAGAAGTGAAAGATTGAAAACCCAAAGTTCACTTAGAAATTACTAGAAAACACATGATCTCAAATAATTAGTCAGTTCCAAATTTCAAAAATTCTCTCATAATGGCTTGCCATTGAAAAATAATTACTAATTGCCAATAGTTATTAGCTAAAAATATTAGGCAAAAAAAAATAGTATTAAGACCTCAATCATGTGTGAAATACTTGGAATTGCTAATGATACTAATGATTTCATTTTAATTTTTTCATCACCAATACTAAACTAAAAACCCACGATTGCACCAATTAGGAAAAAAAATTCAAAGAATTGTAGCATATGTATATTTATGTAGTTACCAACAAAAATCGCATCCAAAATAATTTCAAAACAATCATAAACTCTCTAGTAAATGATGGGTTAATTTTGATTGTAAGATAAAATAGTCTCAAAAAATAATTTAATCTACACAAAGATGAACATGTAACATAGTTAGGTGATTATGAATGCAAAATGGATTTCATAGAAAAAACAACTAAAGAGTGACAATTGGTCTCCAACTATGTCACCTTCAAATTGATTCCTAGTTTAAAGCAAAATTGAATCCCAAATTTTACATGTGTGCAAAGTCTCTTCCCTTTGGATAGAAACAATAAAATCTAGCACAAAGTATTTAACCAACAGATTTTTAATGTGTCTATCCAAATATATGCTCAAAATTATTAAATATAAAGAAATAGTTAAATGTCACTGGTAATGTGCAAAGGTGGTCATAATGGGTCGGGATATGACTATGAGTGTTATTATGGTCTTGATGTTACTTGCCAAACTGTGGTTCAACTTCAATGAAAGTTTGAAGTGTAAGACTTAAAAATTGCCAGGTGGACATTTTAAAAAGATGTCCAAATTTGTAACTTGAATTTGAGAACTACTACCAAACCATAGCTAGTGAAGTTCAATGTCAATCTAGACCTTTGAACAACTATAGCGGTAGAATCTTTGCTCAAATAATACAAGGATGTCTTCGCATGGTCCATGGGATCTTAAAGGAATACCTCCCCACATTGTTTAACATTGAACAAAATTGGATACAATGATACTACCTTCTTGTCAGAACTGGTATCGAATGAATCCCAATTATGTAGTTGTGGCGAAACAAGATGTGGACATCTCTTAATTGCAAGTTTCATTGCTCTGGTAAAAAAAACAATTTGGCTTTCGCCCATTGTGGTGGTCCCCAAGAAAAATGGTAAGCTAAACATTTGCATTGATTTTAGGAAACTAAATGCAACCATGAAAAAAGATTCATAGCCTTTATAGTTTATGAAGGAGGTCTTGGATATGGTAACTGGGCACAAAATCTACTCATTTTTGGATGGATTTTTCAGTGATCATCAGATCATTACAACACCAAAGGATTGATACAAAACAACCTTCATCACTGAATGGGGTGCGTTCATATGTCTAGTCATGCCCTTCGGATTGAAGAACATGCCACCAACCTACCAATGAACTGTAAGTTTGGTTTCCAAGGAATATATTGGTGTGTTCATGAAGTTGTTTTTAGATGATTTCAGTGTCTTTAGTGATTTGAAAACACATATGGCTAAACTCCAATTATGTTTTGACAAATGTCGATAATTTGGTATTAGCCTCAACCAAGAAAAACTGTATGTTTTTGATGTTTTCCATTGTCATACTCGACTACATTGTGTCTAAGGAAGGGAGGCTACTAGATCTTTAGAAAATTGCAACCATAGTCAACATGTCGAAACCAAAAACCCCCAAAGATATTCAAGTTTTCAATGGCATGGCTTAGTTTTATCGTTGTTTCATCCAGAACTTTGCTTTCATCATGGCCTCGATTATGAAATTACTTCGAAAAACCAAAGTTTTTCAGTGGACTCCTAATTGTCAACAGGCGTAGGAGGCAATCAAGTAGTGGTATGTGGATGCACTAATCTTAATTGCACCAAGGTGGGATCTAGAGTTTCATGTCCACATCGACATGTCCAATTTAACAATTGACGCTATGTTGGCTCAAAAACCCAACTGGAAAATGTGACCAATCGATTGTGTACACCTTTCAATTGCTGAACAATATAAAGAAAAACTACACCACAACCAAAAGGGAAGCTCTAATGATGGTGTACACTCTTCACAAATACCACCACTATTTACTTAGCAACAAGTTTGTTTCCTATGTAGACCATATGTTTTCTATGGCCCTCTTTTACTTGGTCACAAAATGGGGCATTGATTACATAGGCCCCATCAAATCGACAAGATGTTACATAGGTAACCTGTATGTTCTAGTGGCAGTTAATTATGTTACCAAGTGGGTGGAGGTGAAAACATTGTAGACCAACATAGCAACAATCATAGCACGGTTCCTTTACAAATTTATCTTGACACGATTCAATTGCCCACTCATACTAGAATAATCAAGGCATGCATTTTATCAATGACGCCATCCAAATCTTGACTACGCACTTCTTATTTAAACATACAAGTTCCACTACCTATTACCCATAGGGGAATGTCCAAGCCGAATCAACTAACAAAGTCAGCGGCCTATTACTAACCAAACTAGTGAATGAAAAGCGCAATGATTAGGACGAACATCTGCACACAATTTTATTTGTTTACCAAACAGCATTCAAGGTCACCATCAGGCATACCCCTTTCCAACTCATATATGGGCTTCACCCATTAATGCCCACATAATATCTCCTTCCTTCATAAAATAATCTAATGCATCACACTTCGATATTTGTTCTATCCAGCCGAATAACTAATTTAGAAAGGTTGGAAGAATCCCACTAGGTTGTTATTAAGACAACAACGAAATGACAATCCAACCTAGCAAAATGAGCACACCAACACTACAAATAGAAATTATTTGCCCTCAATGACCATGTCCTATGGTTTTCGAAGTCTAGAAAAATGCACCCTGGAAAATTCAAACGGTTGTGGTTTGAGCCATACCAAATTTAATATTGTCTCCCCAACGACATTGTTTTGTTGGTTGCGATAAACAAATTCAACCCACACCCCATCCTTGTAAATGTAAACAAGCTCAAGCCTTACCAACTCTCTGCAGTTTCTCGAGGATAGGAAACAAGGTTATAAGGGGGGAGAAATCCCGATCGATGAACAATCGGAATGGAACAAGGACAACCAGCCAAATGTAGAATCTGACATAATCGGAAGTAGAACGTCATGCATAATAGTTTTTCGACAATGAACTAAAAGTGAATAGTCATCCAGTTATAGCTCCACTAAAACAATTCTTCAACAATGAACCAGAATTTAATGAAGTTTAGGTTATTTAAAACATGGGTCATACAAATATGGTTTCATAAAAAAAAAAATTAATCCCAAAATCGAAAAGGAGTGAAGATCTAATTACTCCAAAAATGAATATTACAAATCTGGTTACATCTTTCATGTACCTAAAATTAGAAGTGACAAATCCTTCACTTGAAAAAAGATACAAACAAATCATAAATGGGACAGAGAATAGTGAAACATGGTGGGGGAAAAACCAGGCTAGGTGCCATGTGGTACAAGTAGTGTACCTAGAAATGTTGGAAAAAACCATGGAAAGATTGGGAATTGAAGAAGAAAAATTGCACATTGGAACCATGTACACCAAAGTTGATGAATTAGACAACACTAAATTTGATAAAATGGGTGTCAACAACAAAGAAATGGTTACCAATAACCATAATCAAAAATTGGTTCCAAAGATCCGAGGTCAAAGAATTGACTACGAAAATGGCATTAATAAACATCAATTTTTAAAATGGTGTAACCCAAAAATGGTTACAAAAGAAGGGTTATCAAAAGCCATTATGAAAAAACAATTACAAAGAATAATCGCTACAATTGAAAGGGGTGTAATCATTTCTAATAGTTACCTAAAAATAGTCGAAATCGTTGCCAACGGTCTCCAAACCATTACCAAAAGGTCATCAACTCTCAAAGTGTTTTCCTATTTAAATACTTCCACTATTCATGTACCTCCTACCGAATTTTTATCTCATTATGTTATTAGTATTGTTAGGTGTTCATTTCCTTTTCTATTGTGCCCCTTGTCATATTCATTACTTTTCATATCTGGTCCAATGTTGCTTTGATTTTCGATTATTATGAGAGGAAGTGTGAGTAAAGAAAAGGCAAAAAAGATTTTGAGAGGCTAATCATCAAAAGAGGTAGAACCAGATTCCAAATGAAAGATAACCCTAGACAAGGCAAACCGATGAGAGAAATATGTAATGTCCATTTTCGATAAAAAGGTCATTTTTACCGAAATGGATAAATTACAAAGGTGGATAGTTGGTAGGGATGTGGCTTGGGCAAAGCAAATAGGAATAGGGGGCCTTCTAAGTCTTGAACTCACGCCAATTTGCCCTTTAGTGAAAAATTTTATCCAAGGTATCATTTGGTCCAATACAAACATGATAAAATTGGTAGTATAGGGAGTTCCGGTGCTATTCACCAAAGATATAGTGGCAGAAATGTTAGTACTACCACAGGCCAAGCATTTGAAACTACTAGCAAAGCAAAAGGAGCCAAACTTCCAAAAGATAGCTCCACCAAAAATTTTGGTGGATAGGGAAGGATGGAAAATGTCCATGTTCAAGGGCATGTACATTGCTAGAATGCCCACTCTGATCCAAGGCATCTGGTTGCAGGGAAATCGCCTCGCTTATGTGGCAAAAAAACTCATGATTATGGTAACGCTTGTCAAAACCAGGATGCAGATCAATTGGGCTAATGTCATCTTCAACAACCTTCATAGCAGGTTGCGGGACTTGAGTGGCCCCCACGAAACCAACACCACCACAGTTGCAGAGTTCGAAAGAGCACAAATCTTGGATCGTGTGTTTCGGAAATGGTTTCTGATGGACTTAAGCTTTCAACTATTGGAATCAAAGGAGGAGGATGAATTGGAAGAGAATTTGTTAAGAGGAGGAATTTGCCAATAGGCCTAGGTGTGCAATCACAAGGTGCACCTCCAAATATGGAGGAAAGTCCAAATCCAAAGCATCTAGTGGGTGCAACAAGTCACCCACAAGAGGACAAACCAAAACCAGAAACCATCATGCCAACTTTAAGGAGTTGGACCTTGGGCTAGTTGAGGCCATGCCTTCCATCTTCCACACTAGGCAAGTGCATGTTGACGCACTCCCAAGTCCCGGGTTGAACCCACTTGAGGGTCCAACTATGTGTAGTTACGGAAAATTGGGACTTGAGGGGCGCTCCCGACTTCCAACACTAAAGAGGGGTAGAGGGGCGTGCTAGAAGTCCCGGGATTAGACTAGGAAGATGGACTAATAGATCAAGCACGAACCTGCATCCAAAACCAACCACAAGAGAGTTAGTTCACATTCAGGAACACCCTTGGGTGTTGGGACAAGCCACGGGCAACTTGGACTACTTGATTCACCACGGCCCGGACTCGGGGGAAGCCACCACCTTCCCCCATATAGTATTCTCTG
>Ga0209611_10002752_pt1 | contig 30782 bp, 27 predicted proteins | sample S1TSphgellanicum_3_FD_187693 | JGI IMG/M metagenome (GOLD analysis project Ga0209611, IMG submission 187693) | Host-associated microbial communities from peat moss isolated from Minnesota, USA - S1T2_Fc - Sphagnum magellanicum MG (SPAdes) (version 2) | ecosystem: Host-associated > Plants > Peat... | reverse complement strand
TCATCATCCTCGCGCTGAGCGGCGCCGGGTTCGGGCCGCCGGATCCGGACGCGCGCGCGGCGTTGCTGCTCTCCGTGCTCAACAAGATGGCCGTCATCGGCGCGGGCGCCGGCGTCACCGGGCTCGTCGCCGAGGATCGCGCGCGCGGCTACTACCGGTTCGCGCTGGCCCGACCCGTCAGTGCCGCCCGGCTGTACGGCCAGGCCTTCGCGGTCCGTGGCGTCGGCCTCGTCCTGCTCATCGGCGCGCTGTGGATCGTCGGCACCGTCCTCCTCGGGAGCGGATCGGTCGTGAGTGCGAACCTGCCGCGGCTCCTGGCGTGCGTCATCGTGAGCTACCTGCTCGTCGGCGGCGTCACCCTGCTCTTCTCCACCATGACACGGTACGCATGGCTCGCGACCCTCGCGGTGGCGGCGTCGTCGCTGATCAGCAGCCTGCTCGCGGACGTCCCGAGCTGGTCGCGCTGGCTCTGGGTGGTCGTGACCGATGTGCTGCCGCCGTTCAACCATCTCGCATCCGTCCTCGACGGCGTGCTCGGCACCCAGCCGACCCCGCATCTGGCGGGGGTGCTCGCCTGGGTCGCCGGCTATGGCGTGCTGGCGATCGCTGCGGCGCTCGCGGTCCTCGCGGGACAGGAGTGGCCGCGATGATCGACACCGGGACGGGCGCCGTCGTCCGCACGGTCCTGCCCAACGGGCTCACGGTCCTCGTCAAGCGCGATGCGTCGGCGCCGGTCGTCGCCGTCGTCACGTACGTCAAGGCCGGCTACTTCGATGAGACCGACGACCGGATCGGCGTCGCGCATGTGCTCGAGCACATGTACTTCAAGGGGACGCCGACGCGCGGCGTCGGCACGATCGCCAGGGAGACGATGGCCAGCGGTGGCTATCTCAACGCGGCGACGATCTACGACCACACGAGCTACTACACCGTGCTGCCGGCCGATCGACTCGACGAGGCGCTCGCCATCCAGTCGGACGCCTACGCGCACTCGATGATCGATGCCGGCGAGCTCGCGCGCGAGCTCGAGGTGATCATCCAGGAAGCGCAGCGCAAGGCCGACAACCCGTCGGCCGTCTCCACGGAGACGCTCTACGCGCTGCTGCACGATCGGCATCGCATGCGCCGCTGGCGGATCGGGCGCCCCGACGCGCTCCGCGGTTTCACGCGCGAACTCCTTCTCGAGTTCTATCACACCTTCTATCGTCCCGGAAACACGATCCTCTCGATCGTCGGCGCCGTCGATCCCGATGCGGCGCTGGCGATGGTCGCCGCGCGATACGGCGGACTGCCCGCGGGGTCGGTGCCGCACGATCACGGGCCGGTGGAAGTCGCGCCGCCGGGCCGGCGCTATCACGAGTCGGCCGGCGACATCGGGCAGACGCAGCTGCTCTTTGGCTGGCGGACCCGCGGGACGCTCGATCCCGAGACCCCGCTCCTCGATGTCGGTGCCGCCGTGATCGGCGCCGGCCGCGCCTCCCGCCTCTATCGCGCGGTCCGCGACGCGCAGCTCGCGTCCGCGATCTCCGCGTACCACTACACGCCGACCGACGTCGGCGTCTTCGTCGTGCACGGGGAGATGCGCGCCGAGCGGACCCGGGAGGCGGCGCGCGCGATCTGGGCGCAGCTCCGCGACCCGACACTCGATCCGGTGGAAGTCGAGCGCGCGCAGCGCCTGTACGCCGCGCAGTGGGCGCGCCGGACCGAATCGATGGAGGGGCAGGCGAACCACCTCGCCGAGTGGGAGGCGCTGGGCGGCTGGGCGCTCGGCGAGGCGTACTTCGACCGCGTGCAGTCCGCGACGGCGGCGTCGGTCGGCGACGCGCTGCGTCGCCACCTCGATCCGGCGCAGGCGGCGGCGCTCGTCTACCGACCCGCACGCGCCCCCGTCGTCGCCGCCGATGCGGACGAGTTCTTCGCCTCGCTGACGGACGGGGCGGGATCGGTCGCGACGCCAGCGCGGCCCACCGCGGATGCGCCACCCGCGCGCCGGGCCGCGGCGACGTTCGAGCGCGAGTCGGCTGGGGTGCGGGTCTACCGCACCCGCGCCGGCGTCCCGATCCTCGTGCGTCGCAAGCCTGGCGCGGCGATCACGCATATCGGCGTCACCGCGCTGGGCGGTCCGCGCGACGAATCCGCCGACGCGGCCGGCGTCTCGCTCCTCATGGCGCGCACCGCGCTCAAGGCGACGGCGCGGCGCTCGGCAGCGGCGATCGCCGTCGACGCCGAGTTCCTCGGCGGCAGCGTCACCAGCGCGATCGGGCCCGACCAGGTCGGCTGGTCGATCTCCGTCCCGGCGCGCCACACGGACGAGGCGCTGGCACTGCTCGCCGACGTCGTCCAGACCCCCGCGTTCCCCGACGAGGCGCTGGAGACCGAACGCAGCGTCGCACTCGCCGATCTCGTCGCCCTTCGCGATGACATGTATCGCTATCCCGTCCGGTTGGCGACCGAGGTCGCCTTCGGTCGCCATCCGTATGGCACGGGCGTGCTGGGGACGGAGCAGTCGCTGGGCGCGATCGGCCGCGCCGCCGTCGTCGCGTGGCACGGCGAGCGGGTGCTGCGCGGTGCCGGTCTGCTGGCGATCGTCGGCGATGTCGACGCCGACGCGGTGGCCGATACCGCGGCCGCGGCGTTCGACGCGCTCGTCGCGGGCGATCCCCGCGTCGTGACACCCCCGGCGTGGCCGGCGGCGGCCAGCGTCGCGTCGCGCACGCGGATCGACGAGCGGGACAAGACGCAAACGGCGCTCGCGCTCGCGTTTCCCGGGCCCGCGCGCGGCGACGACGACCGGACCGCCGTGCATCTGATCGCGACGATGGCCAGCGGACTCGGTGGCCGGTTCTTCGACGAGCTGCGCGAACGACGCTCGCTCGCGTACACCGTGCATGCCTTCGCGTCCGAACGCGCGCTCGCCGGCCTCTTCGTCGCCTACATCGCGACGGCGCCGTCGCGCGAGGCGGAGGCGCGGAGCGGTCTGATGGCGGAGTTCGCCAAGCTGCGCGATGCGCCCGTCGACGCCGACGAGCTGCGGCGCGCGCAGACCTACGCCATCGGCACGCACGCGATTCGGCAGCAGAGCGGGGCCGCCGTCCTGGCGGACGTGATCGACTGCTGGCTCTTCGGGCGCGACCTGTCGGAGCTGGTCGACCACGACGCGCGCGTCCGGGCGGTGACGCCGGAGCGCGTCCGGGCTGCGGCCCGGCGCTACTTCGACCCGGCGCTGGTCGTGGAGGGCGTCGTCCGCGGGCGCGAACCCGCCGCCGTCCCCGCGGCCGAGGCGGTCAGCGTCGAGTCGCCGGTGGCAGCCCGATCGCCCGGTTGAGCCACCGCACGAACGGCAGCGCCCCGCGATAGAGGCGCATCAGTCGATCGGGCAGGTCGGCCTGGCGAAGCTCGGTCGTCCGCAGTGGGTGGCTCGCCGTGAACGACGTGTAGCGGAGCCAGCGCGCGCCGGGGTGTGTCTCGGCGAATCCGCGCGGCAGCCGCGTCAGCATCCGGTCGGTGTCCAGCGGGGCGAATCGACGCTCGAGCGTCGCGACGACGCGAGCGAAGCCGCGGGGGTCCGCGCCAGAGGCGGTGCGCAGCCGCGCGAGTACCGGCGCGGGCGGCATCCAGATGCCGGCGGCGATGAACGACGCGCGCGGCTCGAGGTGGAAGTAGAGACCGGCGCCGCCATGGGCCCCGCCGTCGGCGTCGCCCGCACCCGGCCGGCCGCCGTCGCGGTGCGCGAGCCAGAAGCTCGCGTGGGTCTTGTACGGCGACTTGTCGGCCGAGAAGCGCGTGTCGCGGTGAAGGCGGAAGATCGACCGCCGAGGATCGCCGACGAGTTCCGGCGCGGTGGTCGCCAGGCGCACGTCCATCTCCTCGACCAGTGCCCGCATCGGCGCGCGGACCATCGTCTCGAAGTCGACGCGGTGCGCCTCGAACCACTCGCGGCGGTTGTTGGCGGCGAGCGCGCGGAGGAAGCGCAGGGCGTCCGGTCGGAATCCGGCGAATGGGCTCGTCGACCCGTCGGTCATGGTGGCTCGATGCGTGGCTGGTCGGGGCGCTCGGTCTCCCGGAGACTCGTGGTTGCCCGCCGGATGGCGGCGACGACCGGCCGCAGCCGCCCGGCGGGGGCGCGCAGTCCCGTGCGCGCCTCGTAGTCGCCGGCATCGCCGACGATCATCCCCTTGATCGCCGCGTGGCCGGTCGCCCACGCGAGGGTCGCCCAGACCGCGCGCTCCTGACTCAGCTCGCCGTGCGCCGTCGGATAGCCGCGCGCGTCGAAGACCCACGCTTCCTTGGCCGGGCGCGGCGCCGAGGCCAGCCATCGGTCGGCCGTGCGCAACCGGACGGCGAGCCCGGCACCGCCGGTGAAGTCGGGGGCGAGCGCGAAGCCGATCGCATCGACCGGCGCGGTTGGCGCCGCGGCCCACGCGAAGAGCGCGCTGTCGCGCGCGTCGAACGCCGAGACCGCGACGCCGATGCGCACCTTCGTATCGATGCGGTGGGCGGCGGCCGCCGCATCGGTCAGCGCGCGCGTCCAGTAGAGGAGCGGCTGCACGCCCAGCGCCCGCGCGGCGTCGCCATACGGCTGACCGGCGGGGAGCAGGTAGTCGGGGTGCAGGTGCCGCACAACGCGGCTGACGGCGGCCAGTCGGGCGGCGGCGAACGCGGCCGGCGCGCGGCGCCGCATCTCGCCCGCGCCCGGCTCGTAGGCCAGCGTCACGAGCAGGACGGTCGTGTCGCGTCGCAGCGCGTCGAGGGCGCGCGCCAGTGAGTCGAGGGCCGCGTTGCGGGCGCGCGGATCGATGACCACGCTGATCGCTTCGGCGCCCGTCGTGTCGATCAGCGCGAGGTCGTTGCGCAGCGCGCTCGCGGTCGGGGGCCCGTCGACGACGGGGAGGAGGCGCACGCCGATGGCGAAGTCGCCCGCCGGTCGCTCCTGCAGCGGCTCGGCGCCGAGTGCCTCGTAGCTGCTGACGGCCGCGGCCGCGGCCGGCAGCTCGAGCAGGGTCGCGGCGCACCAGACGAGGGCGAGCAGCGCGAGGAGCGCACGCAGGGTGGTGCTCACGCGCCAGCGCGCCGGGAATGCCGGCGCGAGCAGCGGCAGCTGGGGAATGAACCGCGCGCCGAGCGCCCCCGAGCCGGTGAGATAGCCGACGACGTTGATGTGCGCGGTGGCCAGCGCGAGCCATGGCGTCGCCGGCGTGATGCCCAGCGCGATCAGGTACCGTGTGACGATGATCGCGCTCAGGAGCACGTCGTAGAGGACGATCGGGATGCCGAGGAACGGGTGCAGCATCCGGCGCGCGACCGCGTAGATCGCCTGCGCGGTGAAGAGGAGCGTGACGGCCGGCCAGATCCACGCGAGGGCGTCGAAGGTGCCGCCGGCCAGGCTCGACGCGGCGGCCGTGTCGACGAGCAGGGCCGGCGCCAGCAGCAGCGCCGCCAGCGCCGACATGAACGCAAACGTGCGCGGCGCGGTGCGCAGCTGTGCGATCTGTCCGGCCATGAACGTGTCCCAGACCAGCACCAGCGCGGACATCGCGTAGTAGGCGGGCGCGGCAATCGCCGCGGCCCCGCCAGGCGTCATGCGAGCTCGCCCGTCGGGGCCGACAGTCGTGGCGGCCGGCGGATGAGGCGTACGGCCTCGTCGTAGCCCGTCGGGTCGCCCACGTCGAGGAACTCGCCCCGCACGCAGCGGCCGACGAGGCGTGCGGCGTCGAGGACGTGCTGCAGCACCGGGCCCGCATCGGGGTGCGCGCCCGCGGTGCGTGCCGCGGCGGCCGTGGCCGCGTCGAGGAGGGGCCAGACCTCCTCGGTCAGCACGAAGCGGCCGACGGAGGCATAGAGGTCGCGCGTCTCGTCGGCGCCGCGCGCGGCCGGCACCCGTCCGTCCAGCAGGCCCCGGATGGCGACGTCGTCGCCATGGCGCTCGCCCCGGTACATCGTTGCCCCGACGCGCGTCGTGTTGCTCGCGTCGCTGGCGGGGATCAGGGCGACGACGTTCTGCCCGGTGCGATAGTACGTCTCGATCACCTGGGAGAGGCCCGGCGCGTCGCCGACGAAGAGGTTGTCGGGGAGCGCGACCGCCAGCGGGGCGTCGGCGGCGAACGCTCGGCCGAGCCGGACCGCATCGATCAGCCCCGTCGGCGCCGACTGTTCAATGAAGTCGATGCGCACGGGGAAGCCCGGCGCACCGACCCGTGGCGCGAGGCGCTCGCGAATGGCGTCCTTGCCGGGCGCGGTGACGACGAGCACCTCGCTCGCACCGCTGGCGGCGCACTCGCGCACCACCCACTCGACGAGCGCGACCCCGGCGAGCGGCAGCAGTTCCTTCGGCGCGCCCCCGGTCAGCGCGTACATTCGCTCGCCGCGCCCGCCGCAGGGGATCAGTGCGTGCCGGACGGACGCCCGCGGCTCGGCACTCATCGCGCGCTCCCGACCCGCGCTCCGTCGATCCGACTCGCCCGCACGTCGGCAAGCTAATAGCTTCCGCGGATGCGGCGCGAGGCAATGCGCGACCCGTTTCGCGAGCCCTTTCGCGAGCCGTTTCGCGAGCCGTTTCTGACGCTGCCGAACGCGGCCTCGCTGTCGCGCTTCGCGATGGCGGCGGCGTTTCCGGTGGCGCGCGGCACCGATCTGCGCATCGCGCTGATTCTGGCGGCGTCGCTCTCCGACCTGCTCGATGGATGGAGCGCGCGCCGGTTGCACCTCGTGACCCGGCGCGGTGCGATGCTCGACGCGATCGCCGACCGGACGTTCGTCCTCGTCGTCCTCATGGTCTATCTGGCGCGCGGCGAGATCACGCGCGCGACCTACTTCATTCTGCTCGCGCGCGACCTGGCGACGGCGATCGGGTATCTGGTGGCGCGCGGTGTGCCGTGGCTGCGGGAGATTCCGTTCCGCGCGCGGTGGGCCGGCAAGGTCGTGACCACGCTGCAACTCGCCACGCTCGTCGCGGTGCTCGTGCGCCCGGGCGCGGTCCCCGACCTGGTCGGCCTGATCGCCGCGATGTCGGTCGTCGCGATCGCCGACTACACGTGGGCGCTCTGGCGCGCGCGGCCCGATGCCGCGCGCGCGGCGTGATCCGCGAGGGCGCGATCGCCCTCGCGCGGCGCACGGCGGTGGGCACCGCACTGGCACTGCCGGCCGCCGTCAGCGCCCAGGTCGTGCGTGACACGGCGCCGGCGCCGCGCATCGAGTGGCGCGCGGACGCGACCGTCGCGCGCCGCACGGCGGCCGAGGTCGGCGCGGGCCTCATCGTGCCGGTCGGGGTCTACCTGCGGGTCGCCGCCGATCTGGCCGGCGGCGTGATCGCCGGCGGGGCGCGCGCGCCGGGCGGATCGGGCCGCGTCGATCTGGTCGGGCGGTTCCTGCTCGATCCGCTGGATGAACATCGCTGGGGCCCCTACCTCGCGGGCGGCGCCGGCTACCGCGCCGCCGCCGATGCTCGCGGACGCGTCGTGCTCGTCGCGCTCCTCGGCCTCGAGGGGCCGCGCGCGGGCCGCATCGTGCCGGCGGTCGAAGCGGGATTCGCGGGCGGTCTCAGCGTCGGCGTGGTGCTGCGCCGCGCCGAGGTCACCGGCTGGCGCTGACGCGGGCTGGCGGTAACGACGAAGGGCCGGCCACTCGGGCCGGCCCTTCGCGGTCGATCACGCCGCCGACGCGTTCTCGGTTCCGGCCTCGGCCACCTGTGCCTTCGGCGGCTGGACGAAGCGCTGTCCGAGCGTCCGAAGATCGGCGAGCTCCACCGGCGACAGCTCGTGATAGCGTTCGCCGAGGTAGGCCAGCGTGTCGCGGAACCACTCATCCTGGTGGGCGGCGTCCGCCCCGATCACTCCGCACCGCATGATCTGCTGGAACAACTCGTCGCGCGCTTCTTCGAATGGCGTCGGTGCCGACGTGACGCGCGGACGTTGAATTTTCTGCTGCTTGGCCATGACATCCCGTGTAAAGTGTCCGTGCAGGAATATAAGCGATCACAGCGGCGAGCGCGTTCCCTCCGCCAGATCGTCCAATGCCGGCGGTGGCCGGGGCGTAATGCGCCCGGCGACGAAATCGATCACCAGCGTCGCCAGCAGCTCGGGTGCCTCCTCCGGCACGAGGCGTCCGACCCCCGGAATGCGCACCAGGTGCCCATCCGGGAGCCCGGCCGCGAGCCGGACGGCGACGTCGGCGTCGAGCCAGTGATCCGCGTCACCCCGGATCACGAGCGTCGGCGCCGCGATCGACGCCGGCATCACATCCTCGAGGTCGTCCGCGCGGACCGCGCGGGCGAGCGCCAGCAGATGGTTGACCCCGTCCACGCCCACGTAGGGGGCGAGATAGCGGGCGATCAGGCGATCCGGCATGTGGCGCGGATCGGCGACGCTCGCACCCAGGATCGGCGACAGCAGCGGCGCGACGCCCAGAATGCCGCGGGAGATGCGGAGCGCGTAGCGCGCCGTGTTGTGCTGGAGCGCGCGCACGTCGGCGGCGGGGATCGCGTCGGGGCTGAGACTGTTGACCAGGATCAGGTGCGAGACGCGCTCCGGCCGCACGGCGGCCAGCCGCAGCGCGACGGCGCCACCCAGGTCGACGCCGACGATCGCCGCCTGCGGCAGTCTGAGCGCGGTGAGCGCGCGGTCCAGATAGTCGACCTGCGCGGCGATCCCGAATTCGGTGTCGAGCGGCCGGTCCGACTCGCCGTATCCGAGCAGGTCGATCGCGACCGCCGTCTGTCGCGCCGCGGCGATCTCCGGGCCGACCGCGCGCCAGAGGAAGCTGCACGTCCCGAACCCATGGAGGCAGACGACCGGCGTGCCGCCGTGGCCGAAGCGCTCCACGTGCACGGCGCCGGGTCCGACGGGGATGCGCAGCAGATCGGGTTCGATGCAGTACCTCGCGAGAGAGTCGGGACCGCGAAAAGTGTGCGTGCGCGGTTATCTTGCGGAAGACGATCATGTCAGTGACCGGTGGCTAGACGCCCGCCCGACGGGCGGAACCGCGGGACGACCACGCGCCGCGGCGTCGTTCGCCGGATCGGCGATCTCTGGCGTCGGCATCCGACCGCGACCCGCGCGATCCTCCTCGCGCTGACCTTTGCCGTCACCTTCGGCGCCGGATTCGCCTGGGCGGCCTGGTCGCTCGTCTGTCGCGGCGGGGCCTGCCCGAGCGTCGACGTCCTGCGGAGCTATCAGCCGCGGCAGACGTCCAAGCTCTATGCGGCCGACGGGAGCTTCCTCGCCGAACTCGGCCTCGAGCGCCGCACCGTCCTCCGCCTCAGCGAGATCCCGCGCCCCGTGCGCGAGGCGTTCGTCGTCACCGAGGACAAGCGCTTCTACCAGCACAGCGGCATCGACTGGCGCCGTGTCGCGGGCGCGGTCGCCCACGATGTCGTGCACCGCAGCTACGCGCAGGGCTTCTCGACGATCACGATGCAGCTGGCGCGCAACATCTTCACCGAGTCGATCTCGCGCGAGAAGACGCTCGTGCGCAAGCTCAAGGAAGCGAAGGTCGCGCGCGAGATCGAGTCGAAGTTCCCGAAGGACACGATCCTCGAGCTCTATCTCAACCAGATCTACCTCGGCAACGGCGCCTACGGGGTCGAGGCGGCTGCCCAGCGCTACTTCGGCAAGTCGGCGCGCGACCTCAACCTCGCCGAGGCCGCGACGCTGGCGGGGCTGCCCAAGGCGCCCGAGCGCTACAACCCGCGCCGCTATCCCGAGCGCGCGGTGACGCGGCGCAACACCGTCCTCGGCCTGATGCGCGGCGCCGGCGTGATCAGCGACGCCGATGCGAGCGTCGCGCGCGCCTATCCGCTGGCACTCGCGCGGACCGGCGGCGCCGCCGTCGGCGGCGGCGATGTCGCGCCGTACTACGTCGAGTGGGTGCGCCAGCAGCTCGATGCCCAGTTCGGCAAGTCGCTCTACGAGCAGGGACTCAAGGTCTATACGACGCTCGACCCCGACATGCAGGCGGCCGCCGAACGCGCGCTCGATCAGCAGCTGCGGGCGATCGAGGGTGGCAAGTACGGCAAGTTCACGCACCCGACCTACGAGCAGTACGTCGCACGCGCGGCGTCGGGCGATCAGGGCGACGTCGCGACCTCGCCCTACCTGCAGGGGTGCTTCATCGCACTCGACCCGCGGAGTGGCGCCGTGCGGGCGATGGTCGGTGGGCGCGACTTCGACGACTCCAAGTTCAACCGCTGCACCCAGGCGCTGCGCCAGCCCGGATCGTCGTTCAAGCCGATCGTCTACGCCGACGCGATCCAGAACGGCCGGCCGCCGTCGTACATGGTGGACGACTCGCCCCTCTCGATTCCGCAGATCGATGGCACCGACTGGACGCCCAAGGACGACGACGGAAAGTTCCTCGGCCTGATGACGATGCGCCGCGGCTTCTACCAGTCGCGCAACCTCGTGGCGATTCGCGTCGGCATGGAACTCGGGCCCGAGAGCGTCATCGACGAGGCGCGGAAGTTCGGCATCACGACGCCGATCCACCCCTACCCGTCGATCTACATCGGCTCCGAGGGCGTCTACCCGATCGAGATGGTCGCGGCCTACACGGCGTTCGCCAATCTCGGCACGCGGGCCGTCCCGATGGCGATTACGCGCGTGGAGAACGCCCGCGGCCAGGTACTCTGGGAGCCCGCCCCGACGCTCGTCCCGGTCCTCTCGTCCGCCGAGGCCTGGCAGATGGTGGACATGATGAAGGACGTCATCCTGCACGGGACGGCGTACAACTCGGTCTACGCGGCGGGCTTCCATCTCCCGGCGGCGGGGAAGACCGGGACGACCAACGACGGCAACGACGTCTGGTTCATCGGGTACACCGCCGACCTGGTCGCCGGCGTCTGGATGGGGATGGACCGCCCGACCAAGATCAAGGGCAACGCGCAGGGCGGGATCCTCGCCGCGCCGGCGTGGACGGCGTTCATGACGGAGGTCTACCGCCGCAAGCCGACGCCACCCGACTGGCCGCGGCCGGATGGCCTCATCGAGCGGGACATCGACAAGACGACCGGGTTGCTCGCCAACGCCTACTGCCCGCCGTCGATCGTCTATCAGGAGTGGTACCTGCCGGGGACCGAGCCGACGCGCGAGTGCGACGTGCACTCGGCGCTCAACACGAGTGTCGGTGACACGCTGCGTCGGGTGCCGCTCGCGACCCCCGCGCCGCCGCCGCGGCCGTGAGCTGGGAGCCGATCGACTGCCATGCCCACACGGTCTTCTCCGACGGCGCGCTGACGCCCGAGGCCCTCGTCGCCACCGTCCGCGCGCGCGGGGTGCGGCCGAGCATCGCCGATCATGCCTCGCACGACGTCGCCTCGGCGCTCAAGAGCGTCGACGCGGTGCGCGACTATCTGGCGGTGCTCGAGACACTGCCCGTCGGCCGCGGCGCCGAGTTCTGCTGGCACGACACGCTCTGGCGGGAGCTGCCGCCGTCGATCGTCTCGCAGTTCACGCATCGCGTCGGGTCGCTGCACGCCATCGCGCTCGGCGACGGCTCATGGGTGCACATGTTCCAGCGTCATCTGCCGGACGGCCTGACGCCGGATCTCTACATGGACGCGCACGTGGCGACGCTCGAGGCCTTCGCCCGCGAGATGCCGGTCGACATCCTCGCCCACCCGACGCTGCTGCCGCTCTCGTATCGCACGCTGCCGATCGAGGAGCTGTGGACGGAGCCGCGCGAGGCGCGCGCGGTGGCGGCGCTCGCCGCGGCCGGGATCGCGTTCGAGATCTCGAATCGCTACCGGCCACACGCGCGGTTCGTCGCCCGCGCCCATGCGGCCGGCGTGCGGCTGGCGCTCGGTTCCGACGGACACACCGCCGACCAGGTCGGCGACCTCGCCTTTCCGCTCGCCACCGCCCGCGCCGTCGGGGTCGACGATGCGGCCCTCTACGATCCGTTCGTCCACGGGTCGCGTCCGGTCCACTGACCCCCGGACCGTGACGCGCTACCATGCGCGGTGGGTCGTCCCGGTGTCGCGCCCCCCGATCGGCGACGGCACGGTCGCCGTCGATGGCGGCCGGATCACGTACGTCGGGACGCGCGCCGACGCGCCGCCCGCCCCGCCGGCGACGATCGATGTCGACCTTGGCGATGTGGCGCTCCTGCCGGGGCTCGTCAACGCCCATACGCACCTCGAACTGACCGCCTTTCGCGGCGTCCTCGACGGCCTCGCGTTCTTTCCGTGGATCCGGACGCTGACGCAGGCGCGCGCGGCCGTCCTCGACGATGCGGCGATGGCCGATGCCGCGCGCGTCGGCATCGCGGAAGGGCTGCAGGCGGGCATCACGACGTACGGTGACACGTCGGCGTCGGGCGTGACGATGGAGGTGATGCGCGAGATGGGGGTCCGCGGCGTCATGTACCAGGAGGTCTTCGGCCCGGACGCCGCCCAGCGCGAGGACGCACTGGCAGGGCTGGCCGCGGCCGTGGCGCGCCTGCGACCGCTCGAGACTCCCCTCGTCTCGCTCGGCGTCTCGCCCCACGCGCCGTACACGGTCCACGATGATCTGATGGTCGACGCCGTCGCCTATGCGCTCGGCCAGCGCCTGCCGATCGCGATTCATCTCGCCGAAGGCGCCGAGGAGATCGCCTTCCTGCGCGAGGGGACGGGCCCGTTCGCCGAGCTCCTGCGCGCACGCGGGATCCCCGTCGTCCGTCGCGCCCACTCCCCGGTGCACTGGCTCCTCGAACTCGGCGTGATGATCGCCCAGCCGCTGCTGATCCATTGCGTGCAGCTGGACGAGAGCGACATCGCCTTCATCGCCGACGCCGGGTCGCCCGTCGCGCACTGTCCGGCGTCCAACGCGCGGTTCGGACACGGCGTCGCCCCGGTCCGGGCGATGCTCGACGCCGGCATCGTCGTCGGCCTGGGCTCCGATTCGGTCGCCAGCAACGACCAGATGGATCTGCTCGCCGAAGCGCGGCTTGCCGTGCTGCTGCAGAACGCGGTCGGCCGCCGGCCGGACATCCTCGATGCGACGCGCGCGCTCGAGCTGGCCACCGTCGGCGGCGCCCGCGCCCTGGGCCTCGCGGATCGCATCGGCACCCTCGACGTCGGCAAGGACGCCGACCTCGCGGCGTTTCCGCTCGATCGCCCGCCGGACGTCGCGCGCGGTGGTGCGGGGCGGGATCCGGTCGCCGCCCTGCTCTACGCGCTGCCCGGGACGGCGGCGCGGTTCGTCACCGTCGCCGGCGAGGTGCGCGTGCGCGATGGCCGGCTGGTGACGCCGGCGAGCGCGGCGTGGGCCGGCGCGGGCGACCGCGTGCGGGCGAGCACCGAGGCGCTCGCGGCGTGGCGCGCGGCCCGGTGACGGCGTTATCATAGGGCAGCGAGGAGCGCATGACCGAGCCGTCACACAAGATCTGGCGGGACGGACAGTTCGTGGAGTGGTCGGAGGCGACGATCCACGTCCTGAGCCACGCCGTGCACTACGGATCCAGCGTCTTCGAGGGGATCCGGTGCTACGAGACACCGGCCGGAGGCGCCATCTTCCGGCTGCGCGATCACGTGCGCCGGTTGCGCGACTCGACGGCGATCTATCGCATGCCGCTCCGGCATTCGATCGATGACCTCTGCCAGGCGTGCCTCGACACCGTCGCGATCAACGACCTGCGCGAGTGCTATCTGCGCCCGGTCGTCGTGCGCACCGGGCAGCGGATGGGCGTCATGCCCGACAACGCCGACGCGGCGCTCGAGACCTTCATCATTCCCTGGGTCTGGGGCCGCTATCTGGGCGATGCGGCGCTGGACGAGGGCGTGGACGTCTGCGTGTCGAGCTGGCGGCGGGCCGCGCCGGACACGTTTCCGACGATGGCCAAGGCCGGCGGCAATTACCTGAATTCGCAGCTCTCCCTCCTCGAGGCCCGGCAAAACGGCTACGTCGAGGGGATCATGCTCGATTCGTTCGGCTTCGTCTCGGAAGGGAGCGGGGAGAACATCTTCCTCGTCCGCGATGGGGTGCTCTACACGACGCCGATCTCCGGTGCGATTCTCTGCGGGGTGACGCGCGACGCCGTGATGCGGATCGCGCGCGATCTGGGCCACGAGGTCCGGGAGCAGACGATCCCGCGCGAGATGCTCTACGTCGCCGATGAGCTCTTCTTCACCGGCACCGCGGCGGAAGTGACGCCGATCCGCTCGGTCGACCGGATCACGATCGGCGAGGGACGCTGCGGTCCGGTCACCCGGACGATCCAGCAGCGGTTCCTCGGCATTGCCAAGGGACGCATCGCGGATCCATACGGGTGGCTCTCGCCCGTATCGGACGCGGCGGTCGCCGCGAGATGACTCGCCGCCACTCCCGTCCGCTCCCGCGAGGCGGGAGTGTTCGCATCGGCGACCGGGAGGGGAGGTGATCGTCGGATGTCTGGCCCTGAACGCATCCTTCGAGCCCCTGACGATGGTGCCGATGCGGCGCGCGCTCCGGCTCGTGATCGACGGCAAGGCCGAAATCGTCGAGGCCGACCGCGATCGCGTCGTGCGTTCCGAGCGCATGACGCTGCCGCGGCCGGTGGTGATCCGGCTGACGAAGTTCATCCACGTGCCGCGCCGGTTCCGCCGTCAGGTGACGAACACGTTTCTCTTCGCGCGCGACCGCTACCGCTGCCAGTACTGCGGACGGATGGCCTATGACCTCAAGCCGCGCGAGGCGTTGACGCGCGACCACCTGATTCCGCTCTCGCGCGGCGGGACCAACGACTGGACGAACGTCGTCACGGCGTGCGGACCGTGCAACACGCGCAAGGCGAATCGCCTGCCCGAGGAGATCGGGATGCATCCGCTGACGGCGCCGGTGGAGCCGCACTTCGTGCACCTGAGCTGGGCGGTTCGTCGCCTGACGCCGACCCAGGCGCGCTACATCCGCCTCTTCTACGGGGCGGATACGCTGCACCAGCTCGAGGAGCTGGAACAGCGCGCGCTCGGTCGCCCGCTGCACTGAGCCGCGCCCCGGCGCCGCGCGGTGGCGTCGCCCGTCGCGGTCAGCTCGGCTTGAAGATCCGCGAGCGCGCCTCGAAGTGCCGGCGCTCCGCCCCGATCAGGTTGAGAAAGGCGCTGCGCAGCCCGCGCCCGATGACGCCACCCGGGTTGCGCTGACCGCGGACCGCCGGTGAGAGCTCGCCGCGCAGCCACCGTTCGACCTCGTCGAGATCGCTGAGCGAGATCATCTCCACGTCGAGCGTCCCGGTGTAGTAGTACCGGTCGCGGATCGTCCGCGGCGCGAGCGGTGCGATGAACGGCAGCGCGATCACCGAGTCGAGGGCGGGCGCGCGATCGACGTCGCCGAGCACCGTCACCCCGTTGTTGATGACGCGAGCGGCGCGGTAGCGGTGGGTCAGCGGATCGTAGCGCGCGATCACCTGCCACTCGGTGCTGCTCTCGAGGGCGTCGAACAGGCCGCCCTTGCGCCACAACTCGATGTGAAACCGGAGCCGTGCCGGAAAGCCGTTTCGCAGCAGGTCGCGAATCTGCCCATTGGCGATCACGTCGAGGGCGGCGACGCGTGGCCGCACGACCGCGGCCGTCGCCGAGTCGCCCTCGCTCGTGGCGAGACCGATCGCCAGCCGCGGCGCGCCCTGCGCGACGGCGTCGCGCGGCGCGAGGCCGACCGCGACGGCACCCGCGACGGCACCCGCGACCGCGGCCGCCCCCGACACCACGACCGCGAGGATCAGCGCCCGCCCGCCGCGACGCACCGGCTAGAAGCGGCGCTGCACGCGGATCTCGACGTGCGGCCGCTCCTGGATGTACGACAGGCCCTTGGCGAGATAGACGCCGACCGGATCGATGACGAACCCGACGCCGGCATCCGTGAGAAAGGACGACGGGGCGGGGAACGCGGCCGAGGGATATCGGAGGAGGCCATCGCGCGGGCCGACGAGCCAGCCGCGTCCGGCGTCGGCGAAGAGGACCCATGCACCGTCGCGGTGGAGTCCGAGCCCGTGGCCGGCCCGTCCGATGTCGACGCGCAGGTCGTCGCGGAACTCCGCCTGCAGCAAGGCGACCCGGTCGCACTGCGCCGGTCGGCCCGGCGGCGCCGGCCCCGCGGCGCAGCTCGCGACGTCGGGATGATCGTCGCCCGCCGTCCGGAAGTCGAAGCCCGGTATCGTCCCGGGCCCGCCGACCGAGAGCCGGCGCTCGAGCGGCATTTCGTCGCCGCCGAGCCAGCCCCCGAGGACGGCGCGCACGTTGAACTGCGTCGTCGGTCCGAGCCGATTGTAGCGCCGGAGGTCGAAGAAGCCGCGGGTGTACGCGGTGCCGGCGGCCGGGCCGTTGACCGGTGTCGGCTGGAGCGGCCCGACGGGCGTCGTCGGCGTGCCGATGACGGGCTCGGGGCCGGGGCTGCGCGCGCCGTACTGGCTGATGCGCCCGGTGCCGTACTCGACGTCGGCGGTCAGATACCAGCCGGCCCACGGATCCTTGCGATCGTTCCTCGTGTCGAACCGGAGGCCGCCGCGCAGGGTCTGGAAGACGCCGTCGTCGACGGACGGATTCGGGCGCCAGCGCCCGGCGGAGCGGAAGACGTAGAGCGGATCGTCGGCCTGCCGCGACCCCCAGTGCTCGTTGGAGAACGAGAGCGTCAGGTCCACGTAGCCGTCGGCGAACGCGGCGGACCCGTTGCCCCCATGGCGCTCGTAGTAGTCCCGGTAGTCACGCCGGAAGAAGAACGACGCGAGCCCGACCTCATCGTCGCCAAGCTGCCAGTCCTCGATCGGTACGACGTCGTCGTAGGCACGCGCGGTGAACGTGACGCTGCCGTCGCGTCCGTGGCCGACGGTGGCACCGGTGGCGAGCTTGTAGCCGAAGACGTCGCGGCTCCATGTCAGCCGCGACGTCCGCACGATCCCGAGCGCGTCGACGCCGACGGCGCCCCACGGCACGTCGCGATGGACGGTGGGGCCGAGGTAGATCGGCAGCCCCTCGACGCGATTGTACGTGTGCGCGGAGGTGATCGTCACGTCGCGGAATCCGGCCGCGTGGCGGAGCGCGAGCCATCGCTGCCACCAGCGGGTCGCCGCGTCGGCCTCCGACTCGACGACGAGGCGCCCGCTGTCGGCGTGATAGCGCAGTCGCTGCGCGAAGATCAGCGTCGGGCCGCGCACGATGACGCTGTCGGGGGCCGGGACGATCGCGGCGCCGCCGACGACCAGCAGGTCACCGTCGATGCGCGTCCCCGGCGCCAGCGTCACGTCGCTGTTGATGATGGTGACGCGGCCCGCGATGTGGCCGGCGATCGTCACCGGGCCGTCGAGCGCCGCGACGTCGCTCCGGAGCTCCCGCCCGGCGGCGACGTCGAGACGACCGACGACGCGCAGCGTGCTGTCGGCGTTGAACCGCGCCGCCGCCTCCGCCGCGATCTCCGGCGGGAGCGACGTCGGCGGCGTCGTGTCGGAGGGGAGCGCCGTCGTCGAATCCCGTCGCGCCAGCGAGTCGACCGTCTGCGCCGCACTCCGCGACGGTCGTCCGCCGAGCGCCCCGGCGAGTCCGATCGCGACCGCGAGGCGCCGCACGACGTGCCCGGTCACCCGTCCGGCCCCAGGGGGCTCGCCAGCCCGCCGGCAATGCCGAGGCGGCGCATCCGGCGGTAGAGGTTCGGTCGATCGGTCGCGAGTTGTCGCGCGGCGGCCGTGATGTTGCCGCCGGCGGCCGCCAGCGCGCGCACGATCAGCCGGCGCTCGTAGGCGTCGAGCGACGCGACGAGCGACGTCGCATCCGCCGGCGCACCAGCCGCGTCGTGCTCCCCGCCGGCGTCGTCCGCCATCGGGCCGGCGATGCCTGCCGCAGACGCCGCCGTCATCGCACGTGCCGCGGTCGCCGGGGTCGCCGTGGTCGTCGTCGCGCCCGCCGGCGGCGCCGGCGCGCCGCCGCTCGCGGCGAGGACGCCGCGCACATGCGCGGCCGTCAGCGTCTCGCCGGCGTGCAGGATCGACAGCCGCTCGACGATGTTCGCGAGCTCGCGGACGTTCCCCGGCCAGTGGTAACGCGCCAGCAGGGCGAGTGCGTCCGGTCGCCACTCCGAGACCGCGCGGCCGGTCCGCGCCCGGTTGAGCAGCGCGAAATGGCGCACGAGGGCGGGGATGTCCTCGCTCCGCTCGCGGAGCGGCGGGACATGCAGCGGGATCACGTTCAGCCGGAAGTACAGGTCCTCGCGGAACGTGCCAAGCGTCACGGCCCGCGCGAGATCCTTGTTCGTCGCCGCCACGATGCGGACGTCGGTCCGGATCGGCCGGCTGCCGCCGACGCGCTCGATCTCGCGCGCCTCGATCGCCCGCAACAGCTTCGCCTGCGCCTCGGCGCCCAGGTCGCCGACCTCATCGAGGAAGAGCGTGCCGGTGTGCGCCAGTTCGAATCGCCCGATGCGCCGAGCCGTCGCGCCCGTAAACGAGCCGCGCTCGTGGCCGAACATCTCGCTCTCGACGAGATCGCGCGGGATGGCGGCGCAGTTCACGCGCACGAACGGCCGGTCGCGGCGCGGGCTCGCGACGTGGATCGCGGCGGCGACCAGTTCCTTCCCGGTCCCCGACTCGCCGGTGACCAGCACGCGCGCATCGCTCGGCGCGATCCGCGCGATCAGCTCGTCCACCTGCCGCATCGCCGCGCTCGCGCCCACGAGCCGCGTCGTGTAGCCCAGCTCCTCGCGCAGCGCGCGGGCCGCCGCTCTCGCCTGGCGCAGCTCCAGCGCCGCGGCGAGCGCCAGCAGCACGGCCTCCGGCGAGAGGGGCTTCTCGAGGAAGGTGAACGCCCCGAGCTTCGTCGCCTGCACGGCGTCGCCCAGCCCGGCGCGGCCGCTCATCATCACGACCGGCAGATCGGGGTCGTGCGACCGGATCCGCGCGAGCGCCGCCAGCCCGTCGATGTCGCCGGGCATCATGAGGTCGAGCAGCACGACGTCGGCGCCCGACTCGGCGGCCGCCGCGACCGCGGTCGCGCCGTCAGGCGCCTCGCGGACCTCGTAGCCCTCGGCGGCCAGCAGCGCCCCGACCATGCGCCGAATGTTGGGCTCGTCGTCGGCGATCAGCACGGACGGCATGCAGGGCCCCGCGTCAGGTCGGCAACGTGAAGCCGATCACCGTCCCGACGCCGGGCGCGCTCTCGGCGTCGACCGCGCCACCATGCGCCAGCACCGTCTGCCGCGCGATCGCCAGTCCGAGGCCGGTGCCGCCCGGCTTGTGCGTGACGTACGGCTCCCAGATCGTCGCCAGCCGACCCGCCGGAATGCCCGATCCCGTGTCGCGCACCGTGATCCGCACCGCCCGTGCGGCCGCCGCCCCGTCAGCGGGCCCGCTGCGCGCGGCGCGGATCTCGATCCGGCCGTCCGGTCCGCACGCGTCGACGGCGTTGAGCAGCACGTTGACGACCGCCCGCGCGAGCGCATCGTGATGGCCGTGCACGAGCGGCAGGCCGTCGTCGACGTCGAGCGTCACCGGGATCTGCGGCGGCACCGTGGCGCGCGCGGCGTAGCGGACGAGCTCCCCGATATCGACATCCGCGGCGGGACCCTCGGGCAGATGGCCAAACTGCGAGAAACTGCGTGCCATCGCCTCGAGTCGCGCCGACTCGACGGCGAGGACCTCGACCGTCTCGGCCAGCGCCGGCGGCGCCTCCCGCTGCAGCCGGATCACGGCCAGCCGGATTGGCGTCAACGGGTTCTTGAGTTCGTGGGCCACCTGACGCGCCGTCTCGCGGAACGCGCGGAGCCGCTCGGCGTCGAGGGCGCGCGTCCGCCCGATCTCCAGGTCCGCGGCCATCGTGCGCATTCGCGCGCGCAGCACCGCGAACTCCGGCGCGCCGCGCAGCGGCGGTCCCGACGGCAGCGGCTCGGCGCGCGCAATCAGGTCCGTCCACCCGACCAGCTCGTCGAGCGGGCGACTGAGCTGACGGCTCAGGTGGCCGGCGACCCGCGACGCGACGACGGCGAGCAAGACCAGCGCGGCGAGACTGACCCCGGTGACGATCGGCGTCGCGCGCGTCGCGAGGAAGCGATAGCGGTGCGCGTCGGTGACCGACGCGCGCAGTTCCTGCTCGTGCGCCATCAGCAGTGCATGCTGTTGCGGCGTGAGCGGCGCATCGCGCAGCGCCCCGAGCGCGCGCTCGCCGGTGGCCGCGACCCGCTCCCACGGTGCCGACCCGCTGAGCAGCGGCAGCGCCGTGCTCAGCGTGCCGCCCCACAGGACCGTCAGGACGGCCGATGGGACGATCGCGAAGAGCGACAGGATCAGCAACAGGCGGGTGCGAAAGCCGAAGCGCGTCATGGCGGTCGGTGGCTCTGAAGGCTGCAGCGTATACTGCATGGTGATGCACACGCACACATCATATTTGACGTTCACGACGGTGAAACGCCAGGAGATCATCGACATCACCGACCAGGTCGAGACCTGCCGTGCCGCGGCCGGGATCGTCGATGGAATGGTACTCGTCTCCGCGATGCACATCTCCGCATCGGTCTTCGTCAACGACCACGAGCCCGGCCTCTGGCAGGACATTCTCGACTGGCTCGAGTCGCGCGTCGCGCCGTGGGACGCCCACGCCTATCGCCACAACCGCGGCACCGGCGAGGACAATGCCGCCGCGCACCTCCGCTCGCTGGTCATGGGCCACGAGGTGATCGTGCCGGTGACGCGCGGCGCACTCGACCTGGGCCCGTGGCAACGCGTCTTCTACGGCGAATGGGACGGGCAGCGCCCGAAGCGTGTCGTGCTGAAGGCGATGGGCCGACCGGCGCCCTCCGGCGGGGCCCCCTGACCGGCAGCGCCCGACCCCTGTAGATTCCAGTGACGTGCTCCGGACCTCCTCCGCAGCCTGTGCGGTCGGCGCGGTCGGCGTTCCCCATGAGACGGGGGAGCCGGCCGGCGCGGACCGCGAGGCAGCGGGAGGGTGGGTCCAGCAGCCCATGCGCCGCCGGCGCGGGGCCTCCGAGCGCCCGACGGTGCTCGACCACACTGCTACGCCACCTGGTGAATGAGCTCACACAATCCCCGCCACACGCCCGTGCGGCCGCCGCAGTCCGTGCTGGCGGCCCACGCGCCGACCGTGACGTACTCCCCGAATGCCGCGTTGCTGATCGACTTCGACAACGTGACGATGGGAATCCGGTCCGATCTGCAGTCCGAACTCCGCAATCTGCTGGCGTCCGACATCATCAAGGGCAAGGTCCAGCTGCGCCGCGCCTACGCCGACTGGCGCCGCTATCCGCAGTACGTCGCGCCGCTCGCCGAGGCGTCGATCGACATGATCATGGCGCCGGCCTACGGCTCGTCGAAGAAGAACGCCACCGACATCCGCCTCGCGATCGACGCCCTCGAGCTGGTCTTCACCCGACCCGAGATCGGCACCTACATCCTGCTCTCCGGTGACTCCGACTTCTCGACGCTGGTGATCAAGCTCAAGGAGTACGGCAAGTACGTCATCGGCGTCGGCATTCGCGAGTCGTCCAGCGATCTGCTCGTGATGAACTGCGACGAGTACTACAGCTACAACACGCTCGCCGGGCTCGTGCGCGCCGGCAGCGATGGCGAGCCGGCCGGCCGCCGCGACCCGTGGGAACTGGTCACCGAGGCGATCGCGCGGATGCAGCGCAACGGCGACGTGATGCGCGCCGATCGACTCAAGCAGGTGATGCAGGACATCGACAGCTCGTTCGACGAGAAGAACCTCGGCATGTCGAAGTTCTCGCGCTTCGTCACCGAGGCCGCGGGTCGCGGCCTGCTGACCGTCACCAAGCTCGAGACGGGCCAGCTCGAGGTCGGACCGCCGCGCCGGCCCGGTGAAGTCGCGCTGCCCGCACGCGTCGCCGAGGGGCCCCGCGACGCCGCGGCCGCCGAGAGCGGCGGCGAGCCGTCGGCGGGCGGCGAGGATCGTGGTCGCCGGCGCGGACGCGGTCGCGCCCGCGGTCGTGGCGGCCGCGATGGTCGGCCGGACGCATCCACGACCGGCGCGCCATCGGTCGGCGCGCCATCGGTCGGCGCGCCATCGGTCGGCGCGCCCGTCGCCGGGTCGATCCCCCAGGCGGCGGCCGCCGTGTCGGTCGCGGCGACGCCGCTCGGCGCCGCACCGGTGTCGAGCGCGCCGCCCGCCGGCGCGCCGTCGGCGCCGAGGCCGTCCCTGCCGCCGCGCGCCGCGGATGGCATCGGCGTCAGCGGCGAGCGCCTGACGCGCGACGAGGCGTTCACCCTCGTGCGGAACGCCGTGTCGGCGCTGGCGACCGATGATCGCCCGGCGCGCGCGACCGAGGTCCGCACCCGCGCGCGGGCCCTGCTCGGGCGCGACAGCCTGAGCCTGAGCCTCGACAACTTCACCCGCATCCTCCGCGACGCCCACGATGGGGATGTCATCGATCTCCGTCGACGCGGCGACGACTACGAGGTGGCGCCAGCCGTCACCGCCGCGCCGGTCTCCGAGCAGCTGAACGTCGCGGCCGCGGCGGCGAATCGTGCCGCCGCGCCGACGTCCGCCGCGCCCGCGGCCCCGCGCGGCATGGGCCCGCGGAGTGCGCCCGGTCGGTCACGCGGTGCCTTTGGCGGCCGCGCGGGCGCGCCGCCGCCCGAGCTCCTGAGCGTCGGCGTCGTCGATGCGCCGGCCGGACACCCGGCACCGGTGCACGCGGCGGCGATTCATGCGCACGCGCCCGCCCATGCGGTGGTGACGCCCGACGCGGAGACGACGGACGACGCGCCGGCGCCGAAGCGGTCGCGCGCGCCGCGCGCGAAGACCAAGCGGGCGCCGGCGGCCAAGACCGCGGCGGCGGATGGCGCGCCGGCGGCGGCCCGAGCCAAGCGCGCCCCCGCGGGGCGTGGCCGTGCGCGCAAGACGACGCCACGAGGTGCCGACGTCTGACCCGCGTCGCGTCTGACGCCGCCCGGCCGCCGCGTCGCGCGCGGACGGGCGGCGCCGCGCGGGTTGCGCGTCGGCCGGGGCGCGCCCGCGCGTTGCCGGCGTCGTTCTACGCCCGCGACCCGGCCGTCGTCGCCCGGGCGCTGCTCGGCGCGACGCTCGAGCACGAGACGCCGGCGGGTCGGTGCGTCGGCCGGATCGTCGAGACCGAGGCCTACCTCGGCCCGCACGACCCGGCGAGTCATTCCGCCGCGGGCCTCACCCCACGCACGCGCTGGCTCTTCGGCCCGCCCGGCAGGGCGTATGTGTATTTCATCTACGGCCGCTACTGGTGCCTCAACGCCGTGACGCAGCCATCGGGGATCGGCAGCGCGGTCCTCATTCGCGCGATCGAGCCCCTGGAGGGCCTGGCGCTGATGCGAGCGCGTCGGCCCGCCGCGCATCGTGACCGCGATCTGACCAACGGCCCGGGCAAGCTCTGCGCGGCGCTCGCGATCGACGGCCGCGCCAATGGATGGTCGCTGGCGCGATCGCCACTGATCGTCCGGCGTGGCATCGAGATCGCCGACGCCGACGTCGTCGTCACCCCGCGCATCGGCATCACGCGCGCGGTCGACTGGCCGCAACGCTACCTCGTCCGCGGCAACCCGTGGGTCTCGCCGACGCCCGCGGCGTTCGCGCGCCACGCGCGGTGACCTCCGCGCGTCGCGATCAGCCGGGCATTTCGAGCGCTCGCGCGCTCTATGACCGGGCGATCGTCATCGACATGCACAACGATCTGCCGACGAAGCTGCTCGACGAGGACTACGACCCCGCGATCCGCCATCCGGCGGGCGTCGGCGCCGGGCTCGGGCACACCGATCTGCCGCGCCTCAGGGAGTCCGGCATCACCGCCGTCTTCCTCGCGGCGTGGGTCGATGCGACGTTTGCGCGTCGGACCCCGGACGGCTCGCACGCGAGAGCGCTGGCGGCCCTCGACGCCGCGCGGGCGTTCGTGGGCCGACATCCCGACGCGCTGCAGCTGGCGACCCACGCGTCCGACGTGCGCGCGGCGAAGGCGCGCGGACGAATCGCGATCTTCCTCGGCGTGGAGGGGGGACACGCGATCGAGGACTCCCTCGACAAGCTCCGCGCGCTCTACGCCCGCGGTGCGCGGTATCTCACGCTGACGTGGAACAACGGCAATGCATGGGCCGGCTCGTCGGTCGGCGTCGATGACACGTCGCGTGGTGGCCTCACCGCGTTTGGGCGCGAGGTGATCGCCGAGATGAATCGCCTCGGCATGCTCGTCGACGTCTCGCATGCGTCCGAGGAGACGGTGGCCGATGTCCTGGCCGTGTCGACGGCGCCGATCATCGCCTCGCATTCCAGCGCCCGCGCGCTCGCCGACCACCCGCGCAACCTGCACGACGCCCAGCTCCGCGCGATCGCCGCGGCGGGCGGCGTGATCAACGTGAACTTCTATTCGCGGTTCATTGATCCGGTCTTCCGGGCGGCCGTCGACGCGGGGGTCCCCGACCCGCCGCGCACGCCGCTGTCGGTACTGATCGACCACATTGCGCACGTGGCGGCGGTCGCGGGCGTCGCCCACACGGGACTCGGCAGCGATTTCGACGGGATCTCGGCGCTCCCCGAGGGGATCGACGATGTCACCGGCTTTCCGCGCATCGCGGACGCGTTGCTGGACCGCGGATTCGCCGACTCGGACGTGATCGCGATCCTCGGCGGGAACATGCTCGCCCTGCTGGACCGGACCCTGCGTCCGTCGCCGTCCGGCGCGACCGGCTGATCGCCGTCAGTCCGATCGCCGTCAGTCCGATCGCCGTCAGTCCGATCGCCGTCAGTCCGACGGCGAGCGGCGTCGTGCGACTACCAGTCCGGCGTGAACGAGGACGAGACGCGGAGACGGACACCCGCCTGCAGCACGTAGATCGCCTGGTCGGAGAAGATGTGGTTGTTGTTCGTCGCCATCACCTGACCCTGCGCGAAGAACGCGAAGCGATTGACCTGCGCCTGGACGCCGAGCATGAGGACCGGGCTGACCCAGTCCGACACGTTGTCGCGGTACTGGCTGCCGTAGTACGTCGGATACCAGTAGGCGGCCGGTCCGAGGCCGGTCGACGTCGGCGGATTCTGGACTTCCTGGAGACCCTGCACCCAAATGAAGGCGACGCCGAGGCCCGCATAGGGGCGGATCGGACCGTGGCCCGGGAAGGCCATGAAGGCGAGATCGAGCTGGCGGGAGTTGCGGATCGGGGTCGACGCGCCGTAGGCGACATCGTTGTACGTCGTCAGCGTGCTGTCGGAGTACTGGCGGCCCACGTTCGTGTACGCCACGTTGTTCTGCTTGAAGATCGACTCATCCAGCCCGATATAGAGGGCGGTGTGCTTTTGGGTGAGCAGCCACTCGATGCCGAAGGTCGGGGCCTGCTGGTGGGCGACGGCATTGGTCCAGAATGTCATGGAGCCCGCGGACACGCCCCAGAACCATGAGTTGTCGAACAACCGTCCCGACTGTGCTTGTCCCAGAGCGGGGAGGAGCGCAAGCGAGGCGAGCCCGGTGGCCAGGCTACGGGTCAGCCGCATGTGACGAACCTCAAAGGATGAAATGCGTGGACGATGTCCGAGTTCATGGGGGGGACGCATGAAGCCCGGATCGGGTCACGAATTCCGCTGACGGATTGACTGAATCGGTCAGGATTCCATGGATCAGACCGCCCGGATGGAAGAGTTCAGCACGGCCGTCCACGGGACGGTCTTCGCCCAGCGGGCCCTCGTCGTCCGACGGCTGCGCGCCGGCGAGACGCTCCTGCTCGTCCCCGACCCGCCCGGCGCCGACGTGCCGGCAGTCTGGGTCCACGCGGCGGGCGGCGACGTCGTCGGGCATCTGCCGCAGCAGGTCGCGGCGTGGCTGGCCCCGTGGATGCTGCGCGGCGGACGATGCCGCGCGCTGGTCGAGTCGGTCGGGGCGGAGAACGTCGCCAGTTGGCGCCGTCTCATGATCCGGGTCTCGTGCGCCCGCCCGTCCTGAGCCGCACGCGCCCGACCGCGTCGTCGCGGCCGGCGCCAGCCCGCACCGATCGCTAGACGACCTTGAGCTCGCGCCCCACGGCGGTCAGTGCCGCGAGGGCCTCATCCAGATCGGCCCGGGTGTGCGCGGCCGAGAGCTGGCAGCGAAGGCGCGCCTCGCCATGCGGCACGACGGGGAACCCGAACCCCGTGATGAAGACGCCGCGCTCGAGGAGGCGTTCGCTCATCCGGATCGCCGTCGCCGTCTCGCCGACGATCACCGGGACGATCGGCGTCTCGCCGGGCAGCGGCGTGAAGCCGGCCGCCAGCAGCCCCTCGCGGAAGTACCGGGTATTGTCGCGGAGCGTGGCGAGGCGCGCGGGTTCGGACTCGACGGCGCGCACCGCGGCGAGGGCACTCGCGGCCACGGTCGGCGGCAGCGCGTTGGAGAAGAGCTGCGGCCGCGAGCGCTGCGTCAGCGTATCGGTCAGCGCCGCCGATCCCGCGACGAACCCGCCGGCGGCGCCACCCAGCGCCTTGCCGAGGGTCGACGTGATGATGTCGACACTCCCGACGACCCCGAAGTGCTCCGCGGTGCCGCGCCCGGTGGCGCCGAGGACGCCCGTGGCGTGCGAGTCGTCGACGATGACGATCGCGTCGTGGCGCCGGGCGAGCTCGAGGATGTCGGGGAGCGGTGCGATGCTCCCTTCCATGGAGAAGACGCCGTCCGTCCAGATCACCCGGCGTCGCGCGCCGCGCGCCTGGGCGAGCTTGTCGCGCAGGTCGCCGAGGTCGCCGTGGCGATAGACGCCGGTCGTGCACTTCGTGATCGACTTGGCGAGCCGGATCGAGTCGATGATCGACGCATGATTGAGCGCGTCCGACAGGACGACGTCGCCCTCGGCGACGAGCCCGGCGGTCAGTCCCTCGTTGGCGTTCCACGCCGACACGAAGCTGAGCGCGGACTCGGTCCCGACGAGGCGCGCGAGCGCGGCCTCGAGGTCGCGGTGGATGGTGTAGGTCCCGCAGATGAAGCGGACGCTGGCGGTCCCGGCGCCCCATCGCCTGAGCCCCTCGATCCCCGCGGCGACGACCGCCGGATGGTCGGCGAGTCCGAGGTAGTTGTTGGACGAGAGGATCAGCACCTCACCGCGGCCCTCCATCCGGACGCGCGCGCCCTGCGGCGAGTCGAGGTAGTTGAGCCGCTTGTAGACGCGGTCGCGATGGAGCTGCTCGATGCCGGTCGCGAGCTCCGCGGTCAGTGCCGCGCCGGCCGGCGATGGTGCCGTGGTCGTGGGGTCCGGCGTGGCGGATGGCGTGGGGGTGACGGACGGCGTCATGATCAGGCGACCTCGAAGACGACCTTGCCCGCCTCGCCGGACGTGATCACGCGCATCGCGTCATCGACGGCATCGAGCGGGAAACGGTGGGTGATGACCGGCGTCGGGTCAAAGATCCCGGCCCGGAGGAAGCGGCTCATCGCGATCCACGTGTCGTACATCCGGCGACCCACGACGCCGTAGATCGTGATCCCCTTGAAGATCACGTCGCGGGCGAAGTCGACCTCCAGCGGCGCGGCGGGGATGCCGAGCATCTGCAGCCGGCCGCCGACGCGGACCAGCTCCAGCGCCTGCCGGATCGCCGCCGGCACGCCCGACATCTCGAGGACGACGTCGACCCCGAGACCGTCCGTCGCGGCGCGCACGGCGGCCCCGGCCGCGCCCGGATGGACCGCGTCGTGCGCGCCCATGCGGCGCGCCAGCGCGAGCCGCGTCTCGTTGACGTCCGAGGCGATGATGCGTGCGGCGCCGGCGGCCTTGCAGATCCCGACGGCGAACAGCCCGATCGGCCCGCACCCCGTGATCAGGACGTTGGCCCCCGGAATCTCGGCCGTCAGCGCGGTATGGAAGGCGTTGCCCATCGGATCGTGGATGCCGCCGACCTCGTACGACGTCGTGTCGTCCAGGTGCCAGACATTGGTCGCGGGCATCGCGATGTAGTCGGCGAAGCAGCCGTCCCGGTCGACGCCGATGATCCGCGTGTGCGGACAGACGTGCGCGTTGCCCGTGCGGCAGAGCAGACACCGGCCATCGACGATGTGCCCCTCGGCGGTGACCCGATCGCCAATGCGCACATCGGTGACGAGATGGCCGACCTCGACCACGTCACCGGCGAACTCGTGGCCCACGACGAGCGGCGGCCGCACACGCCCCTGGGCCCAGCGGTCCCATTCGTAGATGTGGACGTCCGTGCCGCAGACGCCGGCGCATCGCACGCGGATGAGCACCTCATCGTCGCGAATGACGGGATCGGGGACGGTGGTCAGGACCAGGCCCGGTCCGGCAGTCGGCTTCACGAGGGCGCGCACGCGCGAAAAGTGCCGCCCGCTCCCGGTGCCTGCCAGTCCGCTCGCTCGTGTGCACGAGGTCCGGCGCGCACCGCGCGAGCGCCGGGACGCGCCGATTGCACCATCGCGGCGGATGATTCGCAAATTCGTCGACACCTCAGCCGCACATCGAATCGACGCGCGCGCGACGCGAGGGCGCGGTCGCGTGCGCGCCGTGCGCGGGCCACCGCCGCGGTGCACACGCGACCGGCGCGCCGTCGCGATGCGGGTCGACACGCGCGCGCGATCTCGCGTCGTTTCAGAGGGAAAACGGGGTCGGATGCGATCGGATGCGATCGGCGTCGAGGCGCGTGGCGGGCGCGATGCGCCGCGCGTCATCGGCCGCGATTCGACGAGCATGATGCGCGCTCGCGCGCCGTGCGCCGACGCCGCCGGCGCGCCGCGTCATCTCCCGCTCGATGAAAAAGCACGCGATGATGTATTGCGGTCGCATCATGCCATTCCTATATTCGCTACACGCGCATTAATGAAGGGCATGAACCGCGGAGCCGCGTGGCACGTCGTCGAGGCGTTCGTCCAACTGGTGGAACAGCAGTCGGGGTGGTCGTGCCGCGCGACGGAGCGCGTGACGGCCGGGTGATCGTCGTCGCATCGTCACCGGAGACCCCGCGCACCGCTCGGGATCGCGCACCACGCGTCGCCGGCGCCGGAAACAAACTCGACCTGCAGATCGTCGATACGCGAGGCGCCGAGCGGAAGACCGCGGGCGCCTGGTCGTCATATGGGATGCCGCTGGCGCCGTCGCGATCGGTCGCCGATCGCGACGAATGCGGACGCGGTGCCGTGGAATTCGATCGTCTCGCTCACCGGCCGGAGCCGGCGGGCGTGTTCGCCTTCACGAGCCTCTTCGAGGCCGTGTAGACGCGAGTCGGCGCCTCGTGCCGGGTGACCGGTGCGGGACCGATCCGCGCACACTCACCGATCCACCGGGGGATCGGCCGGGTGCTTCACTCCAGTAATGGAGCGGTTCGTATGGCTATCAAGAAGAAGGGCGCGAAGAAGAAGGTCGCGAAGAAGGCCGCAAAGAAGGCCAAGAAGGCCGCGAAGAAGCGCAAGTAGCTTCTCGTTGCAGTGCGCGGCGGCAGTGCCGCCGCGCGCTGCGGCGCGGTCCGGTGCGGTCACGGACCGCGCGATCGATCAGTCGGTCGTGATCGATCAGCCGGTCGTTCGGTAGTGCTGGAGCAGGTCAGGATCGTGGAGAGGGGCCGCTGCAGCGACCGCAGCCGGTGCTCGCGGATCGCCGTTGGCCGGGCGATGCGTCGCGAGTGGCGTCCCCCCGTCGATCAGGCGGCGAGTGTCGCCGCCGCGTCGCCCGCATCCGCCGGTGCCGGCGCCCAGATATACGCGGCAAACCGCGGGAGATCCTCACCGCGCGAGCCCTGCGAGATGATGATGCCGACCGGCACCGTCTCGCCCCCCGCGTGCTGCATGTCATGCGACCCCTTCTTCGCCATCGACCGATCCTCCGTGAGCGTGAGCGTCTCGTCCCTCTCGATCAATGCACTCACGGTGCCACGGCGGCGGAGTTTCCAAGTGCATGATGTGCAGCAACTTGCAAACGGACCCGTCCGTCGGCTGTCTCGTTCGGACACACGACGCGGGTGGACAGCGTGTCAGTTCGCGACGCGTACGCGGCCGTGTTCCAGGTCGCGCCGCCCTTTGTGCGCGACTACGCCGCGCCCTTGCGCGCGACGAACGAGCGGCCACCGGCCGCGACCGAGCGGTCACGCTCGACGGTGATCTCCCATCCGACGTAGCGATCACGCAGCTCGGCCTCGGTGATCGCTTCCTGCCCGGCGATGATCGTCTCGACCAGATGCACGCCGCCATCCGCGGTCGCGCTCTGCAGTACCTCGATCACCTTCCGCCGCTCGGCCGAGGTCAGGCCCGCAAACGCGCGCGCCGTGCAGACGACGGCGTTCAGCGAGACGTCCGGCGTCCAGTGCCCGATCCCCGACGCGCAACTCCGCACCCGCTGCGTCAGACCCGCCGCCTCCGCCGCGTTGAGCACACGGGCGACGACGCCGTCGGCCCCGTCGGCGGCGATGACATCGCAGCCGTTGGCCGCGAGGTAGAGTGCCGCCCGCTCGATCCCGTCCCCCGCGACCAGCACGTTGGCCTCGGTATCGACGGCGACCGCGCGCACGAGCGGGCTCTCCGGATCGAGCCCCCAGTGCTCGGGCCGCCGGTACTGCTCGATCGTCTTGAAGCAGCGCCGACGCCAGGTCTGATACGTCGGCAGCCGGAGGCGGCGCATGATGATCCGGTCGACCACCTCCCAGAGCACCATCTCCGTCAGCGCGAACTGCGGCTGCTCGCCAAGCTCGCGCACGGCCTCGTCGCCAATGCTCAAGAGCTTGTTGCGCGGCACCGAGTCCTTGTAATGCTCTATCTCGCGCTCGATGTAGTCCTCGTACTCGTGCTTCAACGAGCGAGGGCGGCGGACTGGCATGCGCATAAGGTAGACTTGCCCTCGCGGCGCGCAAGGCGACTCGTGCATGCGACTCGTGCATGCGACTCGTGCATGCGACTCGTGCATGCGAC